>Ga0136643_10010749_pt1 | contig 13531 bp, 7 predicted proteins | sample TergutLab28metaG_FD_96883 | JGI IMG/M metagenome (GOLD analysis project Ga0136643, IMG submission 96883) | Labiotermes labralis P1 segment gut microbial communities from Petit-Saut dam, French Guiana - Lab288 P1 (version 3) (version 3) | ecosystem: Host-associated > Arthropoda: Insects >...
CCTTCCCTCCAGTTTCCCCACCAAGACCCTATACGCTCCCCTCTCCTCACCCATACACGCCACATGCCCTGCCCATCTCATTCTTCTCGATTTTATCACCGCACAATATTGGGTGAAGAGTACAGATCATTTAGCTCCTCGTTATGCAGCTATTCAACAAGACTAAACACTTAAATGTGTTTTTATGCTATTCTTATCGTGCATTTTCTTACGTTATGTATTTTAAGAAAGAAAATGTATATTGTGTACCCTGATACTAGATATGTCTTAGGCTTCAGCCGGATAAGGTCCCTTTGGATCGTATACTGTGGCAGATGTTTGTGTACGCAACCAGAAACTAATATAAATAACTGCGAACTTCATGGGAGGCTCGCTGATGTATGGTATTTTTATTACAACAATGTAGGCTTATACAGGGTAATTCACAAGTCCCTCCTGGATTTCCGACTTCTGCGGTACAGCAGCCGGGATGGTCACGCCGAAGGGGAGCATGTCAACAGAGGGAGAGACACTCCAAGTTTCTGTCCTAACTTACAGGTGCTCGATATATCCACCCTTGGTGACGCGGCAGATGGCAATCCTGCAAATTCGAAGACACAGAACGCGTTCTTATTCCCTGTCCACGCCATGTTTCGTCACGACTGCCCTCTAGCGGTGAAACCTGCAAGTACGCCACGACGCCTAGTACACACACACACACACACACACACAAAACTTTGAGAGATTCTCTACTTATTGATATGCTCCGTTCTGCTGTGTCTGTCTTGGTTGTTGCGCAGCCGAGTTCGGAAGTTCCGGAGGGACTTATGAATTACCCTGTACTTGTTAACTCGTGTAATTTAAAATGTTAAAAAATTTAAGACTTTAATTTTTGGAGATGGGAGTGAGGGCGACTGACACCTGAAGTACGTGTTGGACTTAAGTTCCTTTGTTTTAATACAGGATTATTCGAAATGATTGTCGGGGTTTTAACAACTTGTCGCACACAATACACTTGAGATAGCTGTATATATATATTTAATAGAACAAAACTCCAAGTTTTTGTTACATACCTCACAGGTGCTCTATATGTGAACCCTTTGTGATTCTACAAACATCAACACGATAATCGAGTTCGTTTCGCATGTTAGCGGTGATGGTTTCAATGGCGGTTCTGATTCGTATCTTCAGTTCCGGGATCCCCACGCACTCTGTCTCTTGAAACTGTGCATATCACCTTCGAATGGAATTGTCAGATGGTGGTTGTTTCCTTGATTTGGTGCGGAATTTCTGCTGGACAATTGTACCCAGACAATAATTTTGAACAACCCTGTATATTCCTTCAAAATAGCACCTTGGTGCCGAAACGTGTAGGATTTGGTACGTAATATGACGTGTGTTATGAGTTTTTAAGCTCTCCACTCCGTGCGTTCTTTCAGTCAATCGCTTCTTTTTATTCCAACTCAATGCACACAATACGTTCGATACATATATTTATTACCATTTACCCCCTACGTGTTTCGGTGTTTGTTACACCATCTTCAGGGAGACAATTGCGTTACTGGCTCAAGAACTGTATGCTTTTTGCACTGCTGCTAAAGAATGTACAATATATTGTATAGTATGTTGTACTTTGAGAGGGTACATAATTTTGAATTAAAAATCTTTTAAAACCTTTGTGAACGGCTCGTCTGGAGCACGCGAACCAACAAAACTGTCCAGACATCAAGATATGATGACTGGTCAATGTCATCTGTACTCAGAATTGTAAAATAGAAGATAAAGTTACCCCTTGCTCGCGTCATTAAGACATATATAAGCTGGAATGGAACAGCTCCACTCATTCTTAACTACGGTATTAAATGGGCTTATGTGGCCAATTTCACGTCCTGGCCTCTCTACCTGTTGGGCGGAATCCAAAGTCGCCCTGTACGTTTGGCAGAATAGAAAATTCGTTTGTCTTTGTCAGGATTCGAACCCGTAGCCTATTCACTATACACACTATGCTATCCCTTCTACTGCACTCAACACTTTGTGAGCTCAAAATTTCTACACAGTAAATAACCAAGAAACTTGTACACTCTAAGCTTTATCAGCTGCTTGGAAAAATTTACAGTAACGTTTACTTATTTAAATCTTAAATTTCCATTACATACTCTACACAGAGTTCATGAACTTCTACTTACAATGCACTCGAAATTTACAAGTTACAGGTACACGGTAAATAGCTACAGGTATATTTTTTTACGCAACATGTAAATGTCTGTCAGCGACGTGCACATTCATATATGAATGCTTATTGACTAGTGCTTGTAAGCAATACGTACTTGTCCTTTTTATCGTGTCCGTGAGCACAGTCTTTGGCAATGTCCCTGCGGACCCGCTCCCCTGTTCGGGGACACTACAAAACGGACACATTCCGCATCTTGTACTCGAGTATTCCTAGGGTTAGCAAAAGCAGACTCTTATGAATTTCCCCCACTCAATTCTGTCTGTCTGTTGCCGGATTCTTTTAACCAGCCATTAGTAGATAATAAGTTTGATATGTCTCGTCTAGACCATCCAGGAATCCAAAGCTCTGTGTTAGACGGGTGCCAGAGTAATTATTCTTAAGGTTAATGACAAACGCAACACACTACTAAGTTTCTTTTCTCAAAAATGAGACATTAACATACACAGGGTGTTTCAATGAAGAATAGCAGCGTGTAAACTTAGGGTTAGTTAGTTTCGCAGGACATCGTTTATTATGAGGGACTGTCTTTAAATACCCACACCGATCCTCGGGTTTAAGATACGGCTGATTGTAATGTATTCACGGCGTAAAAAGGTCCTTTAGTCATGCGACTTATATTAATTGAAAGAATCAAAATGCTGGTCATCTCCGAAGTGGAGGAATACAGAGGCGTATCAAAGAAAAGGCCGCTAGGGAATATAAACAACTGAAATACATATTTGCATTAGACGTTGCTCGGGTTCACTATCATTCAACCAAAAATTCGTCCTGAAATAGGGATATGTATTATAAACAGTGACATGGGTTCATTTGAATGACACACAATGCATTTTAACAAGTCCGGTTGATTCTTATTGTGTTACAGCCGTCTCTATCATTATGTATATACAGGCGAAGCAAACAAACGAGCGTTAGTAATAGTCAGAGCTCATTTCCCTATAAGGGTCGACATGTTCTTGTATTAATGCCGTCCTGCTATGGTGGACGTACAAACTGACACATCGAACGCTCACATTCTGTCGGACAGTCTTCTGCTCAGAGAATACCACGTGTATATTTTAGCTTGTACTTTAGTATATTGAAAATAGAAGACAACTGAACTTTGTGGACTCTGCTTGCTAGCAAATATCCTGTCTTTTCCGCTGGATATGTGTATGTATATGTGTGTGTGTGTGTGTGTGTGTGTGTGTGTGTGCAGTGCAGTAGTATTTCTTATGTACCTCCTGTCTTTTAATTACACTAGTCAATCCCACAACTGCTGGCTGCATAAGAGAAACAAAGCTTGATGGTTATTTATGCATATGTCTGACCAATAGAAGTACCGGGAGTTCTGCAGAAAAATGTGGCTGTGATGATGGAGTTTGCTTACTAATACTGTGCTGTTATTTTATGGAGACCGCTGAAATTTATCTACGCAGGACAGCCGGTAGAAGTAAGTCGTACAAATTTTGTGTTTCGGAGGTTGTTATTGTTACATCTAGGATTATTAGTCGCTGACTTTTCACTTGTAGGATCCGTGTTCATTCCCAAAACGGTGATAGCGAGAAATGTGTTTGTCAACCTGTCATTGGAACTAGATTTTCTCTGCGTATTTCTGTTTCTTTCAGGCCAGTTATCATTCTAGCAATGCCTCGTATCCACCATTTATCATCATCACCTTATCATCATCATCCCTATATTAGCATCTTCTGAGAAATGCTCAGATAAGACTATGGTACTTAGATCACCACCGTCATCAATAAGTAATGTGATAAAATGACGACTTCTGGCTGAAAGACGGATGTTTGATTCCTGAATTTAATGAACAACTGTGTGTCTAGTTCTTTTAATATTTGCTGTAATGTGATATTTCCTGGGAGTACCAGTGGTGCATTTGGTTGAGGCACTGCGCTACGAGTCAGGTCGTAGTGGGTTTGGTTCCCGATGTGGTCGTTAGAATTTTTGAATGATTTAATCCTTCTTTCGGCACTATGACCCTGGGGTCGTCTCAACGTCTTAAAGAAATGAGAACCAGGAATAATTCCTGTGGGTAAAAGCGGTCGGTGCTGACCTCGCCACCTTCATGTGGCTACTGTCTAGAAATCCTGGGAACCTCAACCTCCTGAACCCCTCAGGTTCTGTCCAGCTCCCTATAGTGATCACTTTATTCTTGCTATGTTTCCTTCTGTGCTGATGTTTCAAAATTCTTTAATCATTTTCGTCAATAAATCTATTAAATCCTACCGGTTACTATACATAACACCCGGGTTCACATTCAGCAATTCTGCATGTTGATTACATTGAATTTATGTGTTTTGTGTCGCTGTCAGAAGAAACAGTAATTTTGCCTTGTACAACATTGACAGATTGGCTTTTTTTTTATAACCGAAGCGGTGTGTATATTGCGCGGTACGCACTGAGTCCTTATATAAAACAGATACATTTCGTCCATAAAGGTTTAAAATTCCTCACTTGGTCTAATCTCCTTGAATACTAATGTTCCTTCCACATAATTTTTATTTATTCTATCGACCATCATCAATGTAAGTCACAATGTTATGTTGAATGTAATTTTCTACAACTTCCTGTAACTTTCCCGCTTCTATATCCATATATTCTCATTAAATCATATGATTCATAACTACGTGGCTTGTGGACTCTATTTTCTAGTATTGCAAGCGAACACAACGCTTGGGAAACTGGTTGTTTACTTCCTCAGGCGTAAATGGTGGGAGTGGGTCACCTTTTCTTTTGGAGGTCCGGTGGAAAGAACTCAGCCACTTGACCTCTGCAGTGCCTGAGATTACGTTTTTCTTTCTATCGATGTGCAATAACAGAACGGCTCTTTGCGTCCAACCGAACTCAGGAAATGCCTCCTCCGCGCTTTTCACCTGTTGATGGAAACGGGTCCAGTTTACGAAGGGTTTTGTTTTCGGAAAACCAAATGGTGGATGAAGTTATTTACTTTAGTTTGAATCTTCTAAATATCTCACACGATAACCCTTAAACTCAAAAGCTGCTCGGTATGCAACGTGATTTAACAGTGAGAAATTCTACTTTATGCCCATAAAGCGTATTTATGCGTTTTGTTCGGATCTCAAAACAAACATGGATTGTTTCCCTGTACAGCATTAACTGACCGGTTTTCACAACCAAGACGGATTGTGTTTTCTGCGCGGTACGGGCTGGAATTTTAAATATAATTCAGTGTGGTTTCAGTCTCAAAAGAGGCTTGAGGGACCAACTAAAAATTATGGTTTTTAACGATCTTTCCAAACACTCTGCAGCTACACTTTCACTGTATTTCCTCCTGCTGCCAACATGTAAGCATGCTTCTTCTCACTACGGTCTTTCCTCGTCTCTTGCGCAGGCCAGAAGCCACCATGAAATAGCAAGACCGGTCGCAACTGTAGAGGAAGTCACACTGGACTTACATTTCCTCCACCCTTAGAAACACGTTAAGACTCTAAATTGTTTATGATAATTGTGAGGTAACTTAAAGCCTGCTTAGCAGTGGGCTGAATAAAGTTGATTTACTGGTGATACGCGTTGTGTTTAAATGTTTGCCAAATCATTTTTAAACGTTTTGCATTCGTAAATATTTTTTATTTGAAAAGTCGTTGAATTAGTAGCGGGTTATGCTTGTAGGTTATGTTAACGATTAATTGCAATTCTTTGCAATTTGTGACTGCTTACGTACTCTCTGTATGTACTAACAAGCCTGGAGTCAGGCTGTAGCCATGTAAAAGGAAACTGAAACATAATCCTCAGCTCTTATGTCAGCTAGGTCTATTTAAGACCATGAAATTGTAGCTGAATTTGTACATCAACTCAAGAAAATCTGTATAGCTAATTAGTTTACACATTGGAGATTAATGAGATGTTGGATGGGGCGGGTGTCAGGCCTGATAATGAGTGACCACCGTGCAGTATAAAACTGCTCCCTCCATCTTCACTGTCCTTCATTGTCCCTGTAGATGGGGTCAGTCAGCATGTTCCTCCGAAACTTGGTAAGACTTACCAGGATAGATGGTGTCACATCCCAGCAGACAAGTCGTAATGAACTGTACACACTGTGTGTGTTCGTATGCCTATGTGTGTACAGTTATGGTACATATGTGCCTGTGCGTAATTAAGATCCACGCCTGGAAAATGTATAGGGATTGGAGGTGTAGCGCCACTGATTATTAACCTTGAGTCTAGTTGGAGGTGATTGGTCAGCTTCACGGAACGGCCGCTGTGGACTCAGAAAAACAGCTCCTTTTGTCCATTGAACTGGGGGCTGGGTGCGCCGCAGAGTCCCTCTGGACATTTTGGGGAAGAAGACAAAATCTTAACCTGCCGAGAAACACACACACACAAGAGTTCATTGGTTTTTCGTCTCGTAGCCTAGTCACCATACCAGCTGAGCTATCTCGGCTCTCGTGTGCGTGTACGTATGTTTACTTGCGTGCGTGTGTATGTATGTATGTATGTATGTATGGATGTATGTATGGAAACCGTTTGTTTCTGCAGACAATGGCTATTTTTCTGATGTTGGAATTGTAGACGCCATCTGGCGACCTTCGTCGCAAATACTGACCTGAAACATGGAAACATTCAGGCAGCTGTTAGAACTCACGGCACTACATATTTGACTGTTGCAGGTCTTTCACATATACAACGTAGCACAAGACAGCATAACACAAAACGTCTATACTGGAAAATATAACACAAAACTTCTATTACACGACAGCAAAACACGAAGCATCATTACAGGCCAACATAACACAAAACTCCCTTTACAGGACATAATACAAAACTTCTATGCTGGACAACATAACATAAAACTCCTATTATAGGACAGCAAAACACAAAGTTTCTATACAGGAAAACATAAAACACAATTTCTATACAGGACAACAAAACTTCTATGCAGGATAATATGACACAAAGCTCCTATTACAGGACAACAAAACACAAAGTTTCTATACAGAAAAACAACACGAAACTTCTAAACAAGACAATAAAACGTCTATGCAGGAAAACATGACACAAGCCTTCTATACAGGACAGCAAAACACCCAAATTCCATGCAGGACAACAAAACTTCTCTGCAGGAAAATATATCACATAACGTCTATACAGGACAACATGGTACAAAATTTCTATGCAGGACAACAAAACTTCTACGTAGGACAACATGACACAGAATGTATATACCGGACAACATAACACACAACTTCTATACAGAACAACAAAAACGTCTATGCAGGAAAACATGACACAAAACTTCTATACAGAAGAACAAAACACATAAATTCTATGCAGGACAACGTATCAGAACTTCTTTACAGGACAACATAACACACAAATTCTATACCAAACAACATAACACGAAACTCATATTACAGGACAACATAACACACAATTTCTACGCAGGACAACAAAACTTCGACCCAGTACAGCATAATAAAAAACCTCTATGGAGGACAGCATAACACACAATTTCTATACTGGACAACATAACACAAAACTTTGTAGCCATACAGAGGACTGAATAACACAAAAGTCACGTACAGAGGGCAAATACAGAGGAAACTTACATGGAGGCCGGACAAGTCAGTTGTTTGGTAATCATTTTTAGAATGTAACCCACGTCACTTAATCCATCAAAGACTTTCATTAGTATTACTGATAAAAGTCAGTGATGAACTACATGCTTAATATTAATGCGTTTTTAGTTATTATTTTAATTTGGATTGTTTATATTTTTATTATTAATTATTGCCGATTATTAGTAATTATAATTAAATTAATAGTACGTGAATGTTTTCGTTGTAAGGGTTCTGTAAAAATTCCACGACTTGTTACTTCTAACAGCTTGTACTTACGCTCTTTCTTTGTGCGTGCTGAAGTGCATCACCCTGTAGATGTTACGACATCACGGAAACCATCAGTCAGTGCAGCGAGCATGTTTCTGAGTCGAGGTTTGAAACCGAGCCCTATAGAATGCGAGGAATGTGTACTATACACACTTTACCGATGACGCCCGTTAATGATTGGCGATGCACAGGCAGTCTAGAATATAAGCTATTTGTAAGGTCAGGACCTGTTGTAGTGCACATGTTAGCCGAAGAACTCATTCTTTAGAATTAAAAAAATCTCCTGCACATATTTCGGCATGTTGTTTCTTTTTTTTTTTTTAATTCCAAACTTGCGCAAGGCATTTTCATGGACGAGTGTCGTTTCTTTGTTCTAGGCTTTTTGCTTTTCTTTCTCGTTGTGTGCAGTCATTCATTGCTGAATTCTGCAGTTGCACCTAGAAATTGTTTTCTTTTTTTCGGAAGCTGTTGGAAGTTAGCAAACTGCTGAGGTGTTGGCATTTTGCCTACCGTTTGTTTCACCATCTCTTTCTCTCGGTCTGTCTTGCCATTTCTCTTGTCGTTATTCTGGTGTCTGTCCACAACGAAGACAATGGGAGGAACATTCAGTTTAAAGCTTGGACTTAACATGGTACATGTGAAAGGATGTATTTTTGTATAATCTACTGCATGCACATAATTCCAAGTATTAACAATACAAATGAGCAATGGTCATGTCACCGTACTTTATGTGTCTTTATATAAATGCCTTGTGATTTGCGATTTCTTTCCGAATTAATCGTACTGCAGTGGGTACTTCGCCGACCTGTTATAGGGATGTTTGATGAGAGATTATAGGATTAACCTTCTTTTTATGCATTCTTTCATTTTGCCTTCAGAATTCATTATATTTTTTGTTGCCACCTAGGAATACTAAACTTTACACAAGGGCCCAAAGAAAGGAAAAAGAAAGAAAGGATAAGTATTCTATTCTTTACGTACAGAACAGCCAGTTTAGTTCGTAGTCTGTCATGATAACTGGTAGTTTTCTTCATTGAATTTTGAAAATTGCTGTCCTAGACCAGGCTTTTCTGTTATATTCCTGGCACGAAATGTAAGACGTAAATAACTCATAAATACACATTCTTTACCGGAGAAAAGAGAAAGTGGAGATATAGGGAAATTGTTTTACTTGATGGATGGAAAGGGCAGAAGAATAAGTGAAGCATCAGTAGAATATATGAATGTATTCAAGCGGGGATTGAGTGTAAATAAATGAAGTGTTGTGAAGTGTAGTGATGTGGAGTGAACTGACGTGATTTATGTGAAGTGATTTTATTTTGAAGTGAAGTGAGTTACGGTGAAGTTCTTTGGGATAAAAGTGCCATGTACATTAGGATGAACTTAAACTGAAGGTACTTGATTATATTGTGACTATTTCATTTGGGCATATCTTGTATTGTGGTTGTCTTAACTTGTTTTATAACGTGTGGGTGTGTGTATGTGTGGGTTTTTTAATGCGTGGGAGTTTTGGTAATTTGTATATCTGTATTTACTGTGTTTTGTAATGTTTGTACTGTGTTTTGGTATTGCTTCGCTTATGTACATTTATTCTTATTTGTTTTGTCTGTATTGGTATAAGGACTACTGCAATCGAGTGACAACTCAGTTGCAATTGGTAATAATAATAATAATAATAATAATATGAAACCGTACATGTAAAAGATGGAGTATATGAGAAAAGGAGGAATGCAGAATAAGGAAAGGTGGAAAGGAAAGGAAGGGCTGAAAAAGTGAGGAGAAGAAGAAAGAAAGAAAGGAAGAAAGGGAAGGGTGGCAAGACAAAAAGAAGGGCGAAGTTAACTTACGTGGACCATGTATTCATATAACTTAATAAGTCTAGTAAATGCAAGCGAAACTGAACTTCAGCTGCAGTCTGTTAAGTCGTGAACAGCTTTTATGCTGATCGCGGATTTCAACAGGTGACGCAGGAAGGAGGTAATGTTTTGGTCATCGTCCGGAACTTCAACGCCCCCCCCCCACCCCAACTTTCCCTCCAGTTTATTATCTTTAAGGCTAACAATAAAAGTGATGATTTCATTGTATGATTTCTGATGATTTCATTGTCTATACTGCTACCTCAGTATTTATTTTGGAAGGGTGTTGTAAGATGGTTATTACAAATGCTTATGCGTTCAGTAAATCTACAGACGAGTGGGTTGAGGTCTTTATTTGGCCGTCACCCAGTTCAAATACTGGCCAGGATACCAACTGTCTGCACAGGTATCTCAGAGTTCTTTTTTTTTTCCAGTTTTGAGGGGGAAAATATAGGGGCAATATCTTAATCACTTATAGACAAAAATTCACCTGAAGTATATTCGGCACGTACCGCGCAGTAAGCACAATCATCTGGGCTGTAAACGCAATTACTTATCGCTGTGTAGGAAAATGATTATTTTTTTCTCAGATAAATACGAAACGCCGAAACACACTGCAGGCAGACTGCATAAATTTGTACTTCTTATCTTTTGCAAATGAAGCCAACTAGGTGCAATAGTAATTCTCAGTATATTTATTTAAACTTCTCTACGTGTTTCGGGCAAATATGGTTTCATCATCAGGAGAACTTACTGTATCTATGCGACACTGATATTTTTCACTCTGTGTGGGTCTCTGTCTGGTCTGCTGGTTGGGATGACACTCATTCCAACCAGCAGACCACACAGCCAACCGCACAGATCATCCCAACCAGCAGGCCACACAGCCACCCATACAGATCATCCCAACCAGCAGACCAGACAACCACCCACACAGATCATCCCGACCAGGAGACCAGACAGCCACCCACACATATCATCCCAACCAGCAGGCCACACAGCCACCCACACAGATCATCCCAACCAGTAGACCACATAGCCACCCACACAGATCATCCCAACCAGTAGACCACACAGCCACCCACACATATCATCCCAACCAGTAGACCAGACAGCCACCATCCCAACCAGTAGACCACACAGCCACCCACACATATCATCCCGACCAGGAGACCAGACAGCCACCCACACAGATCATCCCAACCAGTAGAACACACAGCCACCCACAGAGATCATCCCAACCAGTAGACCACACAGCCACCCACACAGATCATCCCGACCAGCACATCAGACACCCACCCATACAGAGTGAAAAATACCAGTATCGCATAAATACAGTAATTTCTCCTGGTGATGGGCACATAGTTGCCAGAAACATGTAGAGAAGTTGAAATAAATATACTGAGAAGTAGTGTGCTCCAAGTTGGCTTCATTTGCAAAAGATTATACAGGGCTGCACGGTCAACAGAACATAAAAATTTGTGCTTTTACACTTGTGCTACCTACAGCAGAGGGTTAAAGGAAAAATAAATATCTCAGGAAGTAATGAATACAATAACGGAGGGACAGAATATGTTCCGGGCCGAACTGAAGTAAGTACACGGGTTGATTGATTTACTGATTAGAAGGTTAATTAGGAACGTACTGTGCTCCACAGCGATGTAATTTATTAATAACTCAGTTGCTTAACAAGTTACTTAGTGATTATAAAGCATTTAACAATAACGTATTAAGGCAAAGGGACGTCTAAGGTAAAAAATACTTACTTATTTACTGGGAAAACTTTTTGCTGCCTTGTCGGTTGGTGGGTTGTTAATGTCAACAGTGATTCCCCTCCTGTGACGCTGCTGTCCAACGCGGGCCGTGGCCTCCTGATTCTTGAGGTTTCTAGATCACACACAACGACGCATCACAGACGGTAGGATTCCTCTGGACGCGTGATCAGTGCGTCCCAGAGACCTCTACCTAACAACACACAACACTCACAACAGACAGAAATCTATGTCCCAGGCGGGATTCGAACCCACAATCTCAGCAGGCGAGCGGCCGTAGACCTACGCCTTAGACCGAGCGGCCATTGGGACCGGCTAACAGTAATATTCGGGTAATAAGTGATTGGCTTAAATAATAGGTTAACTGATCAAAACGGAACTGATTTAGATTAATTACTGTCATGGATGAGTTACATTATTAGTCACTGCATTTGTTGATGGGTTACTTGTTTATACGTTGGATAATTGTTGATTTAGTTGATGTGATATTGTTTTAGTTCTTTGGTCCATTAAACGGCTTGGTAATTAATTAATTACCAAATTTCTTTTCCAGTTGGCAAGTTAATTCCCCTATTTGAAGGTAAAATTGTAGCTTAAACTATCCCTGCCCTGTGGAAACACAAGTTATATACAGCCCTAATAACCACGCTTCTCGCAAATGAGGCACTTCTGACTTCTTTATATCCAGAAACGATGTATTGACTAATACGTTTCGTATCGTGCTTAACCCTCTCACGCGCAGTGTTGAATGGGTCTGTTCAGGCCTTTGAGTTTTGAGTGATCCTCGGAATACGAAATCTGTGTCTCATATTCGTGATCAAAAGGCCTTGTTCTTTAAAGCAGGATTTGGAGTGTTTAATGTTACTAAGATTAACAGGCGATTCAGACGTTTAATGTTTACTGTGTTCTTCTATGCACGAACACAAATATAGACACCGTCGGTGGCTCGAACGGAACGACGCCTGTAAACGCGATTAAGTTCTGAGTAATGAAGCTTCAGTGCCGATCTTCTAATAGCGACCCTACAGCTGACAAATGTTTGATTGTATTAGAATCACTATAGGGCTTGCAAGCCTTGAATGTCACTGCGATTTTCTCCTCTACATTAGAGTTTACGTAACTGCGATATAAAATTTTTTCTTTTCTTATTTCAGTCTTTCTGTAATTTGTTGTGATACGTGTGGAGAGTGACCTTTGTTAGGGCACTAGTGATTGGTTGAGGGGATAGACGATATCTTTAAACAGCCAATAAATGATGAGGAACTCAATGTTGCGTCTCTAGTAGTCAATTTCTTATTTCAGGTTAATAAAAGATTTTGTTTTGTACTTCTTTAGAGCAGTCTGTATTGGCGTGGATCTTCGCTCTTCCGGGTTGTTACGCACCGTGTATTTGTAGTTATTTATGGGCGTTTCATTACAATTTATAGGTCCCATCTTGAAGGGGCATGCAGTTCAAAAATTCCTCTTCGACTGCTTGACCTTTGTCCCGAAACGTCGGGAACTAAAATTCAGGCTCCACTGTTGAACATCTCAGAAGAGCGAAGATATCATTTACACTAGCATTTCACGGAACCCGAAGGTTCATTACCGCACTCACAAGCGTCCGCCACATGTCCCTATCCTGGGCCAGCCCAACCCAGTCCACATACCCACATACCACCTCCTGGAGATCCATCCTAATATTATCCACCCATCTACGCCTAGGTCACCCAGTGGTCTCCTTCCCTCCGGTTTCCCCACCAAGACCCTATACACCCCCCTCTCCTCACCCATACGCGCCACGAGCCCAGCCCATCTCATTCTTCGCGATTTTATCACCCGTACAATATTGGGTGAGGAGTAAAGATC
>Ga0136643_10010751_pt1 | contig 13530 bp, 5 predicted proteins | sample TergutLab28metaG_FD_96883 | JGI IMG/M metagenome (GOLD analysis project Ga0136643, IMG submission 96883) | Labiotermes labralis P1 segment gut microbial communities from Petit-Saut dam, French Guiana - Lab288 P1 (version 3) (version 3) | ecosystem: Host-associated > Arthropoda: Insects >...
ACACTCACACACCACACACATACACAATATGCACACACTGCACACACACTCCACACACACACACGCACCCACACACAGCACACACACCCACCACACACACACATACACACACGATCCACACAACACAAAGATCACCCCTTTAAAGAAAAACATACAAAAAATTGACGTATGTTGGCAAGGAAATTTTACAATCTTTAGGTTCTTCTTTACAATATTGTGAATATGTTGTAGAATAGTAAAATATGTAACTAATTTAGTAGTATACCGTCAATACACTTTAAAATTTTTAGTTGACAATATTTCATCCTAACTATACACGCTCACATCAATTACAGAATTTGCTCTACTTGTATGCCTCTGCACATACCTCCCTGACGATGGCTTTGTAGACACCAAAGCATGCAGTAGGGACATGTGACAAATAATTATTTAATATCGAATGCGAAATTTCTCGGACCAAATAACTGTGCGGACAAATCTATTGCACAGGATATGGATGACGTAAAATATTCCTCTTTTTACTCCCAGAAGCGAAGATGTAAAAATGGCAAAAAAAAAATTCTGTTAACTTTACATTTTACATCTTCCGGTTACTTAACAGATTTTAAGGCTATATCATCATCATCATCATGTTCATGAAGGGTTAGGTATGTTTCTTGTTCCTTGATCCTCAATATGAATTTGATCCCTCCATGTCTTCCTCGGTCGTCCTATGTTTCTTCGTCCTTTCGATTGATATTTTAATGCTTGTTTGGTATTCTATTGAAGTCCATCCTCTGTACGTGTTGTAGCCACTTTTCCTGGTACATTTTATTTCCTTTACTATGTTCTGTGTTCCCGTTTTTCCCCCAGTAAACTGATTATTTTATCTAGTTTTGTTATTCCAAGTAAGTGTCTCAAAAATGTTAAAAATTTTAAAGATATATAAACCCGTTAACCGTCGAATGTTAGAAGCCAAACGATAATTAGTTAACTCTTTAAACGCCGAGTTAAATCCCATCTTCCATCTGCTGGCTTTATTTGGAGCTTACCCTATTCTCCGCGTTAGCAGTGTCAGGGTTAATCGCAGCGACCACAACGAGTAATTTGTTACCTACCACAAATCAACAGTAGACGTATTTAGTTACATAGAGTGAATGGTCAGATGTTCACCTGAATATCTGTGGCAAAATTATTATATACTTGTACCGTATAATTAGCAATGATAACCTAAACACACCGAGGACTGTGGGAACTGCCGTAAGGGAAAGGCGATTGTTTCGTTGAACGACGCTTTCAGACACTAAATTCATGCAGCGTAATTGTTACAAAAAATTTATATTAATATGCAGTATTGATATCATGATGCTGAAAGGGGAAAACCGAAGGACTGGGAGTAAACCCTGTCATATTAGCACTCTTTCCAGTACAAAACCTACACGAACTGGACTGGGATCAAACCCGAGCATCCGCGATGAAAGGCCGACGAATAACCAAATAAGCCATGAAACGACCTATGGTTTTCGGTCGTCAAGATTTGATATAGAGCTTCTTAGGGATTTTCTCCGGTCGCATTTCATTCTGATCGATGTATGAACGGTTAAAACGAATAAAAAGTACAGAAAAGGGTCTTGATATATTTCAGTTTCGCGATCACAGCTGGAATGCACAAATATCAAATAATTTCCCGGCAAAAATAATGAACCGCTGAAAATTAATAAAATATTCATTGACAAGTATATCGATATCTGGCCTCCGGACGAAAGAAGAGAAATGCACTATCTGGATAAAGAGACGTCGGGCTTGCAAGAAGTGTATGAAGGCCTTTGCCCAGAAAAGTCTGCGGTGAGAGATAACAGGCAATCAATAGCTTCGTGAGAGAGACCCTCAGGACATTCCTATGAATAAATCATACCGGCCCATTAAGAGAAGAGAAAAACTGTTACGATCGAAGGCTATCGCTCACGTCACTGGGTAAATTAATTACAATCCACATAGGTCACTCACATCTCTGTGTTAATTTATTAAAACAGACATCAGTCTATATCAAGTCACTGTGTAAATTTATTACAATCCACATAAGTTTTTAATTCACTGTGTTAATTTACGAACATGCACATCAGTCTCTCACGTCACTGTGTTAATATAAACCACATGTATCTCACGTAACAGTGTTAATTTATTACAATCCACATTAGTCCCTCACGTCACTGTGAAAATTTATTATAATCCATATGTCTCTCAGGTCACTGTGTTAGTTTATTACAATCCACATCAGTCTTTCGCGTCACTGTGTTAATTTATTACAATCCACATCAGTCTATCACGTGACTGTGTTAATTTATTATAATCCACATGAGTCTCACGTCACTGTGTTAATTTATTACAATACACATCAGTCTCTCACGTCACTGTGTTAATTTATTAAAATCCACATCAGACTATAACGTCAATGTGTTATTTAATTATAATCCACATGTCTCTCACGTCACTCTGTCAATTTATTACAATCCACATCAGTCTCGCATGCCATTGTGTCAGTTTATTACAATACAAATCAGTCTCCCACGTCCCTGTGTTAAATTATTATCACCGACATAAGTCTCTCACGTCACTGTGTTAATTTATTACAATCCACATCAGCTTGTCAAGTCACTGTGTTAATTTAATATAATCCAAATGTCTCTCACGTAATGTGTTAATTTATTAAAAACCACATCAGTCTCTCAAGTCAATGTGCTAATTTATTATAAACCACATGTCTCTCACGTCACTGTGTTAATTTACTACAATCCACATCAATCTCTCACGTCAATATGTTAATTTTATACAATCCTCATAAGTCTCTTACGTCACTGTATAAATTATAACAATCCAAATGCGTCTATCACGTAACTGTGTAAAATTATTAAAATCCACAACGGTCTCTCACGACAACGTGTTAATTTATTACAATCCACATCTGTCTCTCACGTCACAGTGTTAAATTATTACAATTCACATCAGTCTTTCACGTCATTGTTTCAATTTATTTCAATCCACATCAGTCCGTCATATCACTCTAATAATTGATTAAAATACACATCCGTCTGTCACGTCACTGTGTTAATTTATTACAATCCACATCTGTCTTTTCCGTCTCCGTTTTAATTCATTAACACTAACATCAGTTTCTAAAGTTTATTTGTTAATTTATTTTAACCCAAATGCCTCCCACGTCACTGTATTAATTTATTAAAATCAACGTCATTCTCTCACGTAACTACGTTAATTCATTAAAATTCACATCAGTCTGACAAAACACTGTGTTAAATTATTAAAATCACCATCAGTTTCTCACGTCGCCGTGATAATTTATTACAATCCACATCAGTGTCTTACGTCTCTGTGTTAATTTATTACAATCCATATCAGTCTCTAACGTATCTGAGTTGATATATTACAATCCACATCATTCTCTCACATCACTGCGTTACTTCATTTTAATCCGCATGTCTTTCACGTCACTGTGTTAATTTATTACAATCCACATCTGTCTCTCACGTCAATGTGTTAATTTATTATAATCCACAAGTCTCTCACGTTACTGGTTTCATTTATTAAAATCTAGATCAGTCTCTCACGTCTCTGTGCATTTTATTACAATCCACATCAATCTCTCAAGTTACTGTGTTATTTTATTACAATTCACATCAGTCTCTCACGTCACAGAGTTAATTTATCACACTGCACATCAGTCTCTCACTTCGCTGTGCTAATTTGTTAAAATCGACATCAGTGTCTCACGTCATTACGTTAATATATTTCAATCCGAAACAGTCTCTCACGTCACTGTGTTACTTTTTTATAATCGACATATCACACACGTCACTGTGTTATTTTTTTTACAATCCCCATCAGTCTCTCACGTCACTGTGTTAATTTAGTATAACCAAATATCTTTCACGTCGCCTTTTTAATTTATTAAAATCGACATCATTCTCTCACGTATTTCTGTTATTTTATTACAATCGACATCGGTGTCTCACGTCTCTGTGCTAATATATTACAATCCACATCCGTCTCTAACGGTACTTTGTTAGTTTATAACAATCCACATCAGTCCCTCACGTCACCGTGCAAATTTATTTAAATCCACTTCATTCTCTCACGTCTCTACAATAATTTATTATAATCCACATCAGACTCTCAAGTCTCAGTGTTATTGTATTAAAATCCCCATCAGTCTCCCACTTCACTGTGTTAATTTATTATAATGCACATATTTCTCACGACACTGTGTGAATTTTCAAATATCCGTATCAGTCTCTCAAGTGTCTGTGTTAATTTATTAAAATCCACAACAGTCTCTGAAGTCACTGTGTTATTTTATTATATTCCACATATCTCTCACGTCACTGGGTTAACTTATTAAAATACACTTCAGTTTCTCACGTCACTGTGTTAATTTATTGTAATCCACATCAGTCTCACACGCTACTGTGTTAGTTTATTACAATTCACATCAGTCTCTCACGCACTGTGTTAATTTATTACAATCCACTTCCGACTCTACACGTCAATGTGTTAATTTATTTCAATGCACACGTCTCTCAGGTCACTGTGTTAATTTATTACAATCCACATCATTCTCTCACGTTAAAGTGTTAATTTATTAAAATCCACGTATCTCTAAAGCCACGGTGTTAATTTATTACAATCCAAATCAGTCTCTCACTTTCCTGTGTTACTTATATCAGTCTCTCACGTCACTGTCTTACTTCATTTTAATCCACACGTCTATCACGTCAGTGTATTAATTTATTACTATCCACATCAGTCTCTCACTTCACTGTTTTAATTCATGATAATAGACATCAGTCTCTCACATCACTCTATTTATTAAATCCATATATGTCTCTCACGTCAATGTGTTAATTTAATATACTCCACATATCTCTCACGTCAATGTTAATTTATAAAAATCCACATGTCTTTCACGTATGATTTAATTTATTACAATCCTCATCGGTCTCTCACGTCGCCGTGATAATTTATTAAAATCGACATCAGTCCCTAACGCATCTGTGTTAAAGTATTACATTCCAAAACGTTCTCTCAAGTCACTGTGTTAATTCATATATCTATCAAGACATTTTAATAATTTACTTCAACGTACATCAGTTTCTCCGATCATTTTGTTAAATTGTCACAATCCACATCTGTCCCTCAAGTTACTGTGTTAATTTATTATAATCCACATACGTCTCCCACGTCATTTTGTTAATTTATTATATTCCACATCAGTCTCCAGCGTTATTGTGTTAATTTATTATAATCCACATCACTTTTTCACGTTATTGTGTTAAATTATTATAATTCTCTTAGGTACTGCGTTAATTTATTATAATCCACATCAGTCTCTCACGTCACTGTGTTAATTTATTACAATCCACATCAGTTTCTCCCGTCACTGTGTTCATTTATTACAATACACATCAGGCTGTGACGTCACTGTGTTAATTTATAACAATCCACATCCCTCTCTCACGTCATTCTTTCAATCTATTTCAATGCACATCAGTGTCTCACGTCACTGTGTTAATTTATTACAATGCACATCAGACTCTCACGCCTCTGTGTTAATTTCCTACATCCACATCATTCTCTCACATACCTGCGTAAATGTGCTAAAAACCACATAAGTCTCCCGTGTCACTGTGATATTTATTACAATCCAAACTAGTCTCTCTCGTCACTATGCAAATTTATCACAATCGACATCTGTCTCTCACGTCAGTGTGTTAATTTCCTACAATCCACATCCGTCTTTTAACTCACTGTGTTAATTTATTACAATACACATGTGTCTCTCAAGTCACTGTGTTCATTTATTACAATCCACTTCAGTCTCTGACGTCAGTGTGATACATTAACTTACACCACATGTCTATGACGTCAGTGTGTTACATTATTACAATCCACATAAGAATCCCACGTCATTGTTTTAATTCATTACAGTCCAAATCAATTTCTCGCATCTCTGTGTAAATTTCTTATAATCCAAAAGTCTCTATCCTTAGTGTGTGAATTTATTACAATTCAGATTAGCCTCTCGCTTCCTTTGTTAATTTATTACAATCCACATCATAATCTTATGTCACTGTGTTAATGTATTTCAATCCACATGAGCCTCTCACGTCAATGCTTTAATTTATTATAACCCACATACCACTCCCGTCACTGTGTTAATTTATTACAATCCACATCAGTCTCTCAATCACTGATTAAATTTATTACAATCCAAATCGTCTCTCACGTCACTGTGTTAATGTATCACAATCCACATCAGTCTCTCATTTCACCGTGTTAAATTATTAAAATCCGCTTCCGTCTCTCAAGACAGTGTGTTAATTTATCAAAATCCACATCCGTCTTTCACGTCACTGTGTCAATTAATTATAATACACATGTGTGTCCCGTCACTGTGTTACTTTTTTACAGTCCACATAATTCTCTCATGTCACACTGTTAATTTATAATAATCCACATGACCCTCACGACACTGTAATAATTTATTACAATCCACATCAATCTCCCACGTCACTGTGATAATTAATTACAATCCGCCTCAGTCTCTCACGTCACTATGTTAGATTATTACTATTCACGTCAGTCTCTCATGTATATGCGCTAATTTATTACAATCCACATTACTCTCTCACGTCTCTGAGTTAATTTATTACAATTCTCACAAGTCCCTCACGTTACTGTGTTAATTTATTACTATCCAAATCAGTCTGTCACGTGTCTGAGTTGACCTATTACAATCCACATCATTCTATCACGCCACTGTGTTTATTTATTAAAATCCACATGTTTCTCACGTCACCGTGCTATCTTATTCATATACACGTAAGTCTCTCACGTCACAGTCTTAATTTATTATAATCGACACGTGTCTCACGACAGTGTGTTAATTTATTACAATCCACTTCAGTCTCCCACGTCACTGTGTTAATTTATTATAATCGACATGTAACGTCACTGTGTTAATTTGTTACAATTCACATCATTCTCCCACTTGACTGTGTTAATTTACTATAATCCACACGTCTCTCACGTCGCTGATTTAATTTATTACAAACCACATCATTCTCTCACGTCACTGTGTTATTATATTACAATCCACATCGGTCTATCACGTCCCTGTTTTAATATATTACAATCCACATCAGTCGCTAACGTCACTGTGTTAATTTATTACAATCCACATCAGTCTCTTACGTCACCGCGTTAATTTATTAAAATGCACTTCATTTTCTCAAGACTTTATATTAATTATTACAATCCACATTAATCTCTCGTCTCTGTGTTAATATATTAAAATCCACATAAGTCTCCCACGTCCCTGTGTTAATTTATGATCGACATGTCACTCACGTCACAGGTTTAGTTAATTACTATCCATACCAGGCTCTCACGTGTCTTTGTTAATTTATTAAAGTCCACATCAGTCTCTCAAGTCACTGTGTTAATTTATTATAATCCACATAGCTCTCACGCCACCGTGTTAAATTATTACTTTACACATAAGTCTCTCACGTCACCGTGTTAACTTATTACAACCCAATTCATTCTCACACGTCTCTATATTATTTTATTACAATCCACAGCAGTCTCTCACGTGTCTGTGTTAATTTATTAAAATCTACATCAATCTCTCAACTCACTGTGTTAATTTATTATAATCGACATATGACTCACGTCACCGCGTTAACTTATTAAAATACACTTCAGTCTCTCACGTCACTGTGTTAATTTATTATAATCCACATGTCTCTTTCGTCACTGTGTTAATTTATTGTAATCCACATCAGTCTCACACGCCACTGTGTTAGTTTATTCCAATCCACATCAGTCTCTTACATTAGTGTGTTAATTTATTACAATCCACACCCGTCTCTCACTTCAATGTGTTAATTTATTACAATCCACATCAGTCACTCACGTCACTGTGTCAATTTATTACAATCCAAATCAGTCTCTCACCTCACTGTGTTAATTTACTACAATCCACATCCGTCTCTTCACGTCACTGTGTTCATTTATTAAAATCCACATCAGTCTCTAACTTCACTGTTTTAATTTATTACAATCCATATCAGTATCTCACGTCAACGTGTTAATTTATTACAATCCACATGTCTCCCACGTCACTGTCTTAATTTATTTCAATCCACATCATTCTCTCAAGTCGCTGTGTTAATTTATTACAATCCACATCAGTCTCTCACGTCACTGTTTTATTGTATTAAAATTCACATCAGTCACTTTGTTTATTAAAATCGACAACTGTGTCTCACGTCATTGTGTTAAATTATTACAATCCACATCGATCTCTCACGTTACTGTGTTAATTTTTTATAATCCCCATCAGTCTCTCAAGTTACCTCGTTCATTTATTATAATCCACATCAATCTCTCACGTTACAGTGTCAGTTTCTTATAATCCACATCAATCTCTCAGGTACTGTGTTAATTTATTTTAATCCTCATCAGTTTCTCAAGTCACTGTGTTAATTTTTTGAAATCAACAACAGTTTCTCCCGTCACTGTGTTAATGTATTACAATCCACATCATTATCTCACGTTACTGTGTTAATTCATTATAATCCACATGTCTCTCACATCATTGTTATAACTTTTTACAACATATATCAATTTCTCCTATCATTGTATTACTTTGTTACGATCCACATCGGTCTCTCACGTTACTGTGTTAATTTACTATAATCCACATCAGTCTTTCATGATACTTTGTTAATTTATTATAATCCACATCACTCTCTCACGTTATTGTGTTAATTTATTATAATCCAAATCAATCTCTCAAGTACTTTGTTAATTTTTATAATCCACATCAGCCTCTCAAGTCACTCTTTCAATTTATTACAATCTACATCAGTCTCTCACGTCACTGTGTTAATTTATTATAATCCACATGTCTCTCACGATACTCTGTTAATTTATTACAATCCATGTAAGTTTCTCCCTTCACTGTGTTAGTTTATTACAATCTACACTATTGCCTCAAGTTTCTGTGTTAATTTATTCTATTCCACTAGTCTCTCACGTCATTCTATTAATTTATTACAACATACATCAGTTTCTTCCGTCATTGTGTCAATTTGTTACAATCCACATCGGTGTCTCACGTTACTGTTTTAATTTATTTTAATCCACATCCGTCTCTCAAGTCATTGTGTTAATTTATTATAATCCACATCAGTCTATCACGTTACTCTGTTAAAATATCATAATCCACATCACTCTCTCACGCTACTGTGTTAATTTATTATAATCCATATCAGTCTCACAACTACTGTGTTAATTTATTATAATCCACATCACTCTCTCACGCTACTGTGTTAATTTATTATAATTCATATCAGTCTCACAAGTACTGTGTTAATTTATTACAATCCACATCAGTCTCCTACGTAACTGTGTAAATTTATCACAATCTACATCGGTCTCTACCGTTACCATGGTAATTTTTTAAAATCCACATCAGTCTCCCCGTCACTGTGTTTATTTATTACAACATAAATCAGTTTCTCCCGTGACTGTGTTAATATATTACAATCCACATCAGTCTCTCTCGTCACTATGTTAATTTATTTCAATCCACATCATTCTCTCACGTTAGTGTGTTTCTTATTACAATCCACATCAGTCTCTCACGTCACTGTTTTTATTGTAATCCACATCAGTCTCTCACGTCATTGTGTTAATTTATTTCAATCCACATCTCTCTCGCACGTTACTGTGTTAATTTATTGCAATCCACAGGAGTCTCTCACGTCACTTTGTTAATTTATTACAATCCACATCAGTCTCTAATGTCACTGCGCTAATTTATTACAATTTACAACAGTCTCCCCGTCACTGTGTTAAGTTATTACAATCGACAACTTCAGTCTCTCAATTCACAGTACATATTACTATCGACATCAGACCCTCACGTCACTGTGTAAGTTATCCGGCTACAAGTCTCCTGTGTGTGTATCTAGGTACACATAAAATTGGCGAACCCTGAACAACATTATCACATAACATGTTTAAATTGTGAACTCATTTTTAAATGTCCTACAAAAATGTTTCTTAATAAAACTTTATAATTGTGGCTACAGGCTTAGAACCATCTCTCACCTGAACATGACGAGTTTGATTCGGCTGTGCTGTAATTTTAATCTTTCTGAAGAAGAATCCAGAAACTGCTGCATCTAAGATTTGGTATAGACTAAAATGTGTATATCGCCTGATGTTAGCCAACACACGGACGAAACAGATTCCACGCTTATTACCGAACAAACTACACAATAAAACATTGACTTGCACTTGTAAGACGTAATGAATTTGTTGCTGTATATTATTATTATTATTATTATTATTACCATCATCATCATAATCATCATCATCTCCTTTATGCAGGGTGTTTATACTTATATTCCTGTGACAATCTATGTCCCTAGGGTATACAGTCTTGCAGCTATTCTGTTGTTACTATTCATGGTGCTTATATCGTTAGTTTAAATGTTGAATCTACTGTACTTTTACATTAGTACTTTCCGAAGTATGTGTGCAGTGCGCAGTATGGTTGTTTTCTGTAGTTCCTTCACTTCATGTTTTCCTTGTATGTTGCTCACGTATTTTCTGAATGACTTTGACATAGTCCCAGTAGCCCCTATTATTACTGGTATCAGCTTTGTATTTGCGTTCCACATGCACTGTATTTCTATTGTAAGGCCTTTATAGTTTAGAATCTTCTCGCCTTCCTTTTTAATCACATTTCTGTCTCCTAAGATTGCAACGTCTATTAACATACATGTTCCCTTTCCATTATCACGGATTATAATGTTTGGTTTGTTGTTGCGGATAGTTCTGTCAGTTTGTACTTGTTGATTCCACAACATTGTTACCTTGCCTCCTTGAATTGTTTCTACTGATTTTGGCACATGTTCATAACTGTTTTTGGTCCAATTTTGCCCCTGTTTCCTTGCACATGATGAAGTGTAGTTGTGCACATACTATATCATGTATTTTATGTACTGTTCGTTATTATTATTATTATTATTTCTTTTTTTTTATTTTTTCATTTTTTCTACTTCCGAACAATACAACGTACACACACCATCAAGAACACCATCTATATACGCAGCCACATCACCACACACCGATGTATTTTAATCGGCTATATTAACAAATGTGTGGGCCGGGTAGCTTAGTCGGTATAGCGACTGACTACGGGCTGGACGGTCCGGGATCGAATCCTGGTGTGGACAAGATTTTCCGCCCGTCCAGACCGTCCCTGAGGCCCACCTAGCCTCCTGTAAAATGGGTACCGGGCGTTTCCTGGGGGTAAAGTGCGGCCGGGGCGTGCTGCCGACCACTCACCCCTTTCTAGTGCCGCAGTCATGGAAGAGTAGAGCTATACCTCTACCCACCGTCAGGGCAAAACCGGGCCTGTAACGGGCTCACTTTACATTTATATTAACAACTGTAACTTTAGCAAGCACAAATTAATGCGCTCCCTGATGGTGGTGTGACTGTAACACCGAAATATGTCGGAGCTGTTTTAAAGTTAATTTTAATGTAAATTTTAAAATTGTTTTTAAGACAATTCAATTGTGCATCAGTTGGTGAATAAAAAACTTAGATAGTTATTATATTAATATTATTATTACGAAAATCGTTTTTCTTTCAAACGTCTGATCCACTAACACATTTTCCATAAACGGCCAGTCTTTCATAATAAAACTATGCCATACAAGCGTACGGTGCTATGGAGGTACAAACCCACACATTCTTAACCTCGACACTAGACTACAGGCCTCGGGACAAGAGTCCCCTGTGCCTATTAAACGGGATGCTGGGTAGGCCTCAGCGACAGTCCGAACGTTTTAGAGTGAGGAGGCGTGCCCCTGCCTGGAACCAATGGCGTACCGAGGGGGGTTTGGGGTGTCAACCCCCCCCCCCCCCGAAATTCTGGTGGCCCTCCAAAATCGTTGCAAACTCACCCCGATTGTGAAAACTGTTAAAAATTGCTGTATTTAGGACGCCAACACCCAAAGATGTTCGGAAAAAAGGGAGTAAAATTCTAAAACTACCGCCAGTTCGCAATTGTTTTACATTAGCAATGACAAATAAATTGGTTGGCATCATAAATAACTTTAAAGTACCAAAAATTAAGAAAATTTTACTATATGAAATGAAATTTCTTGTACCAAATTACAACTGCCTCCAGAACCCCTGACTAGGGAGCTACCGCCCCCAGATACCCGTTCTTTCTGTCCTCTGTCCTCAACTGATTTCGTTGAACCCCCCCACCGAACAAAAATCCAGGGTACGCCACGGCCTGGAACAAGTTTTGCACAATTCGGTTAAACATTCAGTATTACATGGATATGTAAGCCACGTGCAGGAGAGTTAGGTACCGGTTGCGTTTTGTAATCAGTACATCAGAAATTCTGGTTCAATATTTGTGCACAGATCCCCGATTCAGCTGATGACCGGCCAGTAGATCAGCCCTGCTAAAATACTCCACTTGTACGCTTTGGTTCCGTCCAATGCGCGTCAGTACGCTTTCATATCGGATTCACAAATGGGCCAGCAGCCTAATGGCTAGCCGCAGGCTTGCAATCAGCAGTAAAGCTAATGTTGGTTTTAATTAGAATTCGCCCGGCAACGACACCGCTCCGCCTCCCTCTCCCTCTTTCGCCCGTCTATCCGCTTCCAGGCTACATACCGCTTACCGTTTTCCACATGAAAGCTGCTTTCATGATTCGAATTGATTTTACTTCTACGCTACAAGGAAAAGTAAGTATACCCTAGAAACTGTACCCTGGGGGCAAAAAAAAAAAGAACTGTATCTCATATCGCTTACAGGATGCAATACTGGTACACTCCAAAAATTGCCCATTTGGAGTTAATACAACGACTGATCTAAAAAATATAACAACTACGTCGAAAGTAATGGCATCTAGTGGTGTATGTTTCAACTAACAAGTGTTCCGTTAATGTCACATGTATTTGTTACATTTTCCAGCTCGGTCGTTGTATTTAATCCAGATGTGCAATTTTGGGGTTGTGCCTCTATTGCATTCACTAAGCGATATGTACAACGACACTATTTTACATTTCAAGCGAGCCATATCCGTTGTGCTGCACAGAATCCTAAAGATAGGTAGAGTAAATTCAAACACAACACATGGATTTTTTTTGAAGGGGGGCCATCCCATTGTGTATCATCAATATATATTATAAACAGTACCGTCAATACACAACAACAATAAAAACCAGATGCTTAATTACAACTGGGTTATACGAGGCTTATTCAGACAGTAAGTACCGTTTCGCTGTAAAAGAAATCGAGTAAGGTTTCGTATAAAATTTTATTGTTATCGGATTCTACATTCTTCAAACTATTTTCCCACATATTCGCCGCCATTATTGAGGCACTTATCGTAGCGGGGCACAAGTTTTTGTATACCCTCCTCATAGAATGCG
>Ga0136643_10010759_pt1 | contig 13524 bp, 8 predicted proteins | sample TergutLab28metaG_FD_96883 | JGI IMG/M metagenome (GOLD analysis project Ga0136643, IMG submission 96883) | Labiotermes labralis P1 segment gut microbial communities from Petit-Saut dam, French Guiana - Lab288 P1 (version 3) (version 3) | ecosystem: Host-associated > Arthropoda: Insects >...
ACTACTACTACTATCAGTCGTTACCTCACTACTACTACTATCAGTCGTTACCTCACTACTACTACTATCAGTCGTTACCTCACTACTACTACTATCAGTCGTTACCTCACTACTACTACTATCAGTGGTTACCTCACTACTACTACTATCAGTCGTTACCTCACTCCCCTACAAATTTCCTGCCAGGAAAGCCGTTGTCTGGCCCCGGGATCAGATCTGGGCCTTTTATAGAAGAAAAATATTTCTTCCGCCTGCCGGTATTTGAACCCTGGATCTTCCACCCAATAACATAATGACTATAATGACAACGCTATACCGGTCTCTAATTGGTTGTTTTATAGCCCAACAGAATGTGTTACCTTGATTGGATAGTTTAAAGATTTCGCGTGTTCACCGTAGCGGCAGCAGTGTGTCAGTTACTGTCGGACAATATCGATTCCATTTTCACCTTGTTCCCCTGTCTGTATCGTTACCCGCGAATCACTTTTAAACCAATTGACCTATTTTTATGACACTTTGTCTGACCGTCGTGTCACTAAAGGCCATCCAAGCCTAGTGAGTTTTAATTTTGTATCAATTTCACAAATTTGGCAAGTGGGCAGATCCTCGAGGTGGAAACAATACCATTGCCTCAGAATGTAGGATGCTGAAATTGTATGTGGCAGTAGGACATGCATTCGAAAAATACATCGCTTGTGAATAAGTGAAACAGTGATTAGGTGGTACTGTACAGGGCGAACACAACGCGATGTGCAGAATTGTCACTGCAAGTTCACTACAATAGTGGAACATTAAGTTACAGTAAAAAAAAGGAATCCTTCATATGTAGATTAACTGAGGGTACTGTGTGCCACAGTTGGTTGAGGCACCGTGCCACAAGCTGGAAGGTAGCGGGTTCGATTCCCGGTGGAGTCATTGAGATTTTTTTATTGAATTAATCCTTCCGGCCGCAAAATGTCCCTGGGGTCGACTCAGCCTCTAACAGAAATCAGAACCATGGATAAAGGCTGCCAGTGCGTTGGGCTGACATCCCGGCCACCTTCGTATGCTGATTTTCAAGGATTTCTGCTAACCTAACTTCAAGGTTCGCCTAGGGCTTGTCCAGTCCTCCTTTAGCTTTACGTAAATAAATTCATTTGCACCAGGTTTTTATTTAGCGACATGCAACCTTACAATGGAAGGAATATTTGTACTAAAGTCAACTAAGCAATACGTGTCAACGCATGCCATATTCAATCCATACAGGCAATGCTGATATATCGAAGCAGTATTTTAGCATTACGCAACCCAAGACCGGCCCATTAATTAATTTAACTTTGCTGCTAAACAGTTCATTTACCGGTTTCTACTCTCCTGTAAAACGCACCACAAACTTCAGTGTAATCCTGTTAAGATGTAAACAAGATCATCGTGAAAGTGATTTTCTCATGGCCTCCTTTGTTGCTTGTGGGTCCGACGACCTCCAATAATTAAAGCTGACGTTATGGCAAACTGCGTGTTGTTATATGCAAGTGAGGGAAGTTTAATTAAACTGCTCTTCTGAAAGTCTAGGACATGTATGAGGCTGTTATATAGACGCGTGTATTTTATTTATTTATTAGCAGGTTGTACAATGTTTCCACATCTTCCTGCGCCCGTTTAACAATTATATTATCTTTTTCCTCCAGTTGCCTGTGTCATTCCATTCTTCTTCCGTTAATCCCTTTTCTCCCATCAGCCCTCTAATCCCTTCCGCCCAGGTAAGTTTAGGTCTACCTCGTTTTCTTCTTCTTGGTGGACGCCATTTCATAACTTCTTCTGGCAATCTCCCTTCTTCCATTCTTTGAACATTTCCATACCGTTGAAGTTGTTTGGTTTTAATATCGTCTAAAAAGAGACCTTCCTACATTCATTTCATGTGTATTTAACTTTGAAGAGCTGACTGTGTGACGTACTTCTGACTCTGTGACGTACTTCTGAAGAAGCAAAATTTGGCAGATGCATCACGAAATAAAAATGCTGTCTGGTGCACCGCGACATTGCATAAAAATTTTCGTCTTCTTTAACATTTACAACGAAGGCAATACCGGTCGCAGTAGGCGTCGTTCCGTCTCAAAAGACGTGCTAATTTGTGCCCTTGCAAACATTCCTTGTATAACAGTATAATGCTCGAGTTTTGTTGAAGAAACTTGTAAGTCAACTGGGCTGGGTAGTCACTTTCATAGGCTTGTGTACGGGGTTTGGAGGGTGTCTTAAAAAGTTTTGTACGTTGTCTCTCATTTTTAAATTAATATTTGTAAGTGGAGTTTGTTGTAATTTTTTATCATACGAAGTTTAATTTCTTTAATGTGTTTGTTGAATAAAAATAATGTGCTTTTTGACTGAGTATTCAGTAAATCTTCGCCCTTAAAAAGTGAAAAGTGAAACTCTCTGGGTGCATGCACTGATGAAATGGACTGCCCCAACTTATGCATAATCCTTACTGAGTTTCGCTGTAATCTTCGTAACTGGGTGGAGTGAAAGTGAAAGCGTCCTTTCAAATGCTGATGTAATAACCATGAATGTTGATCTTCCTTAGTGTGTGGCATCACGCTATGCTGACAGCTTGCTAGCAATCTGTCAGCATAGCCTGTATGACATACGAGTATACAATTACTGTGTGTACAGTGAAAAACTCCTGATGATGTACAGTGGAACTGTCCGAAACATGTAGAGTTTTATTCCAAAAATAAATTTGAGAAATTAGTGCATCTAGTTGGTTTTATTGTAAGAACTTTGTATTACGAACTTAACTGCTTTAAAATGTGAAATTTGTAGCGTAATGTAAAGTAACGTTGTGTAGCAACTTTATAAGCGCAAGACCCAACAAAAAATATAATATGTACAAATGCATTTATGTAAAGTGTGAGATCTCACTACCTCATTGGATTTCAAACAACGTGAAGTAAAATTTCTTGCTTAGTATAATTTTATAGTGGTTTAGCTCGATTGTGGCTTTAATATAAGAGCCGAAACATGTAGTAATTGTAAACAAAATTTTTTTCTGATAAAATTGCAGGTTTTGGCGTAGTGCGTGTGCTATTCGTTAGTTCATTAATTATTATTTCATGAATAGAAATGAAACAAAATTAGCGATGTATTGTGACAGGAGTGTACAAATCCCGTACGTCAAGTATCCTGGGGGACTAATTTTTTATGTTGACGCCTAATATCTCTGTTTCTCGGTATCGAACTTGCTTCTTGTAAGCTTTCTGACGGGTAGAATTTTGAGCTGGCACGTAGAGTTTTGGACAATTTGTAAAACTTCTTCTGTAGCATTTGTAAAGGAGATGTTTCAGGAGTCGGTTTTGAGGCAGGAATTCTTTTGAAATAATTTCACCCACATCCATTTTCTACGTTGCTGTCTGTTATTCTCAGTTATTCTGTAATATCATCATCATCATCATCACGTTTATGGTCGGTCATTTTATATTCCGCTTCTCTTCAGAATAAGCGCCTTTCCTCCTCTGAATTCCCTCATCCTCTCCATTCCTTAGTGACCGACTGCTTCAGGTCCTTTCACGGAGGAATCACGAGTTTGGTTCCAGGCCAGCCCAGGTCGGATTTATATGAACACAGTGGCGCTGGCACAGGTATTTCGAATTTTCCCTTTCCGTGTCATTCCACCATTGTTCCATACTCATATTTCATTCATCTGCCATCGATGTTACATTATGTTACTCATTGTGAGCGCCCTGAAATAAAACATTCTTGTCCATTTACCTCTCGTCAGCCAGCAGTTTCGGATGTCCGCAGGACGCGTGAAGTTTTTAATTTTCAGTCTGTTCTCTTGTATCGTGCGTGGAAATTTGAATTGTGGTTATTTATTAGTTTTTTGAACACAGAAACTTCACTTGACTCTACATTATCCTTCTTCTAATAACATCCCCTCTAATATGTAAAAACGTTATTTGCACAGTAAATATGCGCAAAGACCAGTGGGCCTAGTGGATGCGTAATTACGTCGAGGTCTTTCAGAAAATGTAAATTTTCAGGGTGGGAGGGAAGTCCCGCCATTTTTGGCGTTGCTTGTTGTGGGCCACGTGCTTCTGTGTGTGTCCTGCAGCACAGAAACTTGCTGCTGTGTGTTGTTTTGATGCCGTCTGGAGTGTGTCCACTTCTCACTCTGCACACTGCATTTTACGTAATTAAACCGAAATAATTGAATTAAATAAGAGTTTGTTCCAAGACTGGCTGCTGAAGAAAACATTTGGACCTAAGAGTTAGGAAGTAATAGCGGCTGGAGAAGACTCCAGTGGGTGGGTCGTGTGATGAGAATGAAGGAGGAAAGAGTGCCCAAGAAAACACTGAAAGGATACATAGAAGGGAGAAGACCAATTGGAAGTGCCCAGAAGGAGATGGATAGATGCAGTTGTGAAGGATGCTAAGAGAATGTTGAAATGCAGTAATCGGAAAGGGTCGGCAGAGGGTAGAGATGCCTGAAGGCCGAGGATCGAAGAGGCCAAGGCCCGTGTTGAGCTGTAGCTCCATAGAAAAACAAGAAGAAGAAGGAGAAGAAGAAGAAGAAGAAGAAGAAGAAGAAGAAGAAGAAGAAGAAGACGAAGACGAAGAAGAAGAAGAAGAATGAGAAGAAGGAGAAGGATAAGGGGAAGTAGAAGACGTAGGAGCAGAAGGAGAAGGAGAAGAAGAAGAAGAGGAGGAGGAGGTAGGAAGGAACAAGGGCCTTAAATAAATTCCGTAATGAGGATATCCATGATTTTTTATTCTCACCATGTATCATTGGGTTGACAAAACATGGATAAAGTGGGGCATGTGGAAGAATTGCAAAAGGAGAGAAATGGGTTCAGGGCTTCGGTGGGGACCCTGAAGGAAAGAGAACACTTCGAAAATTTGAGCCTAGATAGAATGATATTAAAATTGTTATTAAGAAATCGGGTGTAAAGCTGTATAATAGTTGGATCTGGCTGAGGATAGGGACACGTAAGAACGTCTTGTGATAGCAGTAATGAAATTTGTGTTTTCTGAAAATGCAGGGAATTTATTGACCAGCTGAGAACTTATAAGCTTAACAAAGGTACTGTGACTCGTTTGATTGGTTTTAAGTTTTTTTTTTAATTTTTAAGTAGATCATGTTATAACAAATTTACGGTAGCAGCATCCTCAAAGTGCCAAATATCTTCATTTGACAGGATCTTGAAACATTCCATCCACATTTCACCCTCTCAGTATGTCCCCCTAATCCTAAATCTGTACTTCTATTTCTTCTGTAACTGACAGCTACATCTTTGGAACTGCTTGGCCCCGAAGAAAGGGGAATTTCGATCCTTGGAACGCCGAACATTACTACCATCCGTTACGGCCTGTTGTCTCAGAAGCCTTGAATCCGCCATCGTTAATTTTTGTTGCTGAACATCAGAGTTGACGTTTCGGAACCGCACAAAACTTGATAACTGTATTTTTTAATTTTTATCGTTGTACCGTGCATTCTGTAATTTATTTAATTACACACACACACACACACACACACATATATATATATATATATTATTTAAGAAGTCTAAATTTACATTAAAACAGTTAAAACGCCCCTACACACAATCATCCTCAGGGATCATATTGTTCCTTGCTAAAGTTATAATTTAAAACATTTAGTGAATTACCTTAATTATACCGACTAACGCACTTACATGAAATTTCACAATAAACACTTAAAAACATGTTTCGATCCTAAGATCATCTTCAGGGACCCATGTTGTTCCTTGCTAAAGTTACATATTAAAAACACTCACTAATTAATTTCTTTACAATAACAGGGTGCTGTGGCAGCATGTCGTATTGTGTAAGAGTACGTTGCTGAGAATGCGCCTGACTATGGGTGTGCGACTGCGGTCCGTCCAGCCCCTAGCTTGAAGCTACTTTTCAACCCGAGTTGCACAGAATTTTGAAAGCGCTCCGTATTAGAAGTGATAGAGTGCTGTGACTAGAGAATCAGACCGTTGCCTTGTCTCTACATTTATCGAGTTACATAGCAAAACACGGACTGAGATACATACTGCCAAGTAGATCCGAAATCGTGATCAAAGTTTTAAGTCGCCTGGGATTTAGTGGCTGCCACCATGAATGCGATATATTTAAATATGCTACAATCTTCCTGCCATTCCCATATTACGGTAACATGGCTTCCATTAAGGGCGAATCACGTTAGCATAGGCAAGAATAAATAGACTGCTAGAGTTGGCATCTGTTATAAGAAATATAAACTTATTTGAATATATTTAAACTTGTATCTCAACTTCTTTCCACATTCGATGCTTTAAATTCGGCAATACATTATTCTTAAAAGTTTTAAACGTATTTTAAAAACCGATCCTCCATCTGGAATTGTAGCTGCACAATGGTGAATTATTTAGAATAGAAACAGCCTCGGAGCATTCATACCTCGCTGCTTCCACCCTCTGTTTTATCTCATATCCGCTTGGCGTACGTGGACAAGACAGCTTTCAAATGCTGGCAGTGAAACCTTTGTTGTACCAGTATTACCGTGTTTGGCAATTATAATTCAGTGTGATAATTGAGTAGAAGAGCAACATTTACGAATGTAACGAAATATATAATCCTCGGTTAAATTGTAGATTACTCCTATTTTACAGTTTGAAATAATTTAAATTATACAAAATAGGTGACGTAAATTTTCTATTATGTAAGTCATGATGGCATAGGGGGGGAATGGAGGTATATCTCTACTGCTTCTTTACCTTCGCACTGGGTGGATCTGAGTAGATTGCTAGACCCCTTGCCGGCATACCTCCAATGATAGAGCACCCTATATCATGATGTTTACTGGACCGTGCATCATTGTGAAAACTGAAGAATAAAAAAACCAACTAGATGTCATTTGATATTTTATTGTACTTGTTATAGGCTCAACATGTTTCAAGCATTACTATGCCCATCATCAGGAACTCGTGACTGTAATGTTGTTTACCACATTGGTCATTTTGCTCTTGGTTTGCTGTATGTTGGAGGTGGGGTGCAGTTAGGCTGGAGTAGTGTCCGGGTTGCAACCTGCAACCCGGACACTACTTCAGCCTAACTGCACCTCACCTCCAACATACAGCAAACCAAGAACGACACGACAAATGTGACAAACAACATCATAGTCGCGAGTTCCTGATGATGGGGATAGTAATGCTTGAAACACGTTGAGCCTATAAGAAGTACAACAAAATATCAAGTGGAATCTAGTTGGGTTTTGATTCCTCGCCATTTATTACTTATATAGGAGGCAGAATCTTTTGCCGCTGCCGGGATTTGAACCATGATTCCTTGGTCATCCAATCGCTAACCTAATAATTAGGCCTACTACGATTGTCTGGCGTCCTTACATACTTCGGTGTTCAAATAATGGTCATCAGTCAAGAAATTCTGTCTGAATTAATTTGCGTTCCTAGTTTTTGTGAATTGTAAACTGAAATTTTTGTCTCTCGGGTTATTAATCATACAGATTTCATGTTTCTGTCATTAGTCTCTGTTACAAATAATCATTATTTTTCAACCATACAAATTCAGTTCACGTTTTCATGCCTTGTTTCTTTACCATCAATCTTCAAACTACCGAATTTTCTCAAAAGTAAAAAATAATCTCACAAGGTTATCACGCAGTTTGTGTGTTTTTGTCACTTTGTTTCATTTTCTGGACCACTTGAACATTATTCACAAAACTTTGTAAGAAATACTGGAACCAGCCACATTACCGCTCACTCTCTTAGACGAGTTGTGACAACAAGAATACCGTATTATTCTTAGAAATATTTGGTTGAAAACGTGAAGGGAAGGGATTCGCTGAGAAAATATGGCGTGGATCCGATGATAATATTAAAATGGATACGAAATAAATAGGGTTTGCAAATATGTACTGGGTTCATCTGGGATGGGGAGAAACTGCTGGCTTGTGTTCATGGTGAATGAACCCTAGAGTATCACACAAGCGAACGTACTGTGCACCTCAACGACTTGCTTCTTCTGAAGGGCTCTGATACGGGGGTGTATGGTGTTGCAAACTAATGGGCGCGATTCGCCTACCTGTGTATCTACCGATAGATGTGTCACAGTACGACGCCGGGACTGCGTGTCTGTCCGTTCGGCAAACAGCAGCCTGCGAGCAGCGGACACTGTAAAGGTACAGTTCACCATGTAACATAACATGCAAACATACCGGGGGAGTCGTGGTTCATCTCTGCTTATTCTTAACCTTATGTAATCATGTGAAATATGGCTAACTCCTTTCATAAGTGTCTTAATTTTTTTCTTTGAAAATATTTGTAGTTTCCACTCTCTCAGTGTTTACTTTTGGACCAAATCTCGCATGAAATATTGGTATCGAATACTTTACTTGGCTTTAGATAAAAGTGGGTGATCAACATCACGTCCCAGCCGCCTTACCTGTAACAAAGAACCTCGATACGCACTGTAGAGGAGGCTGGGGGGCACAGGGTCTGTTTGGTTGGGAGTGGAGAAGATAAAGTTTCGTGCCTGCTACAGGGGTTGGAATTCCGAACTCTTCAGCCTGCAGAGTCGCTATACTGACTACACTGTCCCGGCGCCACAGATGCTATTGTGTCGCCGGGACAGTGTAACAATTCGTGCAGATGTTTTGTCTCTTCGCCGATTCCGGTGGCCACGCGGTCTAAGGCGTTGGTCTGCGCCGCTCGCTTGCTGGTATTGTGGGTTCGAATCCCACCGGAGGCTTCTATGTCTGTCTCCTGTGAGTGTTGTTTGTTATGATGAACAGGTCTCTGCGTCGGGCTGATCACTCTTCCAGAGGATTCCTACCGAGTGTGGTGTGTCTGAGTGATCGTGAAGTTTCCATAACCAGTAGGCCCTGACCTACTAGGAGCTGTTGTGCCTTGGGGGAAAAAAATTATGCCTGTTCACAATTTGGAAGCACAGAGATAGATGAAATGATAATAATAATACTATTGTTTGTATTTATTATTTGAGTACAAAGTATAAAAGTACAAATTTGGAGTCCAAGACCGCAAGGTTCTGGCAGTTCGCAGTCCACATGTTTGTATAACAGTAGCCATTACAAAGTATGTGGAGTGTACTTTTACTTAACAATATTTACAATAATGCAAAACTTTCTGCCTCTGTTCCCACTGCTGTTTACTCCAAGCGATGCTCGCCCTTCCATGTTACCTTGATTCGGCGTTACACAATCTTACATACTGGCCGTTTATTAATGGCGTAGATGGTAGGGTGATAGGTAAATAATGAAGTGGAAATAAGCTGGATGGGGTAAATAATGAAGTGGGAGTAAGCTGGATGGGTTAAATAATGAAGTGGGAATAAGCTGGATGGGGTAAATAATGAAGTGGAAATAAGCTGGATGGGGTAAATAATGACGTGGAAATAAGCTGGATGGGGTAAATAATGAAGTGGGAATAAGCTGGATGGGTTAAATAATGAAGTGGGAATAATCTGGATGGGGTAAATAATGAAGTGGAAATAAGCTGGATGGGTTAAATAATGAAGTGGAAATAAGCTGGATGGGGTAAATAATGAAGTGGAAATAAGCTGGATGGGGTAAATAATGAAGTGGGAATAAGCTGGATGGGTTAAATAATGAAGTGGGAATAAGCTGAATGGGGTAAATAATAAAGTGGAAATAAGCTGGATGGGTTAAATAATGAAGTGGAAATAAGCTGGATGGGTTAAATAATTAAGTGAAAATAAGCTGGATGGGGTAAATATTGGAGTGGAAATAAGCTGGATGGGGTAAATAATGAAGTGGAAATAAGCTGGATGGGGTAAATAATGACGTGGAAATAAGCTGGATGGGTTAAATAATGAAGTGGAAATAAGCTGGATGGGTTAAATAATGAAGTGGAAATAAACTGGATGGAAGTGTCATAGCCTAATTTGCAATACTACTCTGGCATTTGTCTCGTGGAAATAAGGAAGACCACAAGAATTCTGGTAGGGTGTCAGAGCTTAGATCCGAAGCGTGCACATCTCGAACGCAAGCCCAGATAATTACCAACTTCTTGGGTGGAGGGGTATTTGTCTTTTGTTGACTTACGTATTGCAATTAATCACCCCAGTTGTCTGTTTTTGCTGTCGATCGGAGTTTTTCCAGCCATTGATCAGCTCTTGACCAGTGTGCTCTTACAATACGATGTTTACTGTGTGGATCGTTGGTGTGGGGAACAGTTACGGTGTTAAACCCTACTAAAACTAGGGTTATTTCTTTCATGTGGAAAACGAGCGCGCCCGATTATCAGTGTACTGGCAATAATTTGTTTATCTGCTTGGATTTCATAACAATTGCTTCAAATACGAGTAATTAGGAATTTATGTTCCTTGTAAACATTATTATCTTCACCATGGTGATTTTATTTTCTCATACGCGTTGAAATTGTTGAACTTAATTCGAAATACTGGACTGGTCCGAAGGAGAGTGGACTGAAGTGGACTTGACAGGACAGGACAGGACAGGACAGGACTCTAGTGCACTGGGATGGACTGAAATTGAATGGACTGATGTAGTCTTGACTAGAAAGAAGTGGACTGTAGTAGATGTCACTAATATTGACTGAACTGGAATGAATTCGACTGAACGAGTCTGGACTGCAGTAAACTGACATGAACTGACTGATCTTAACTGGCCTGACGTGGACTGGAAAGGACTCAACTGGACTGAAGTACGTCGAAGTGGAATGGTGAGGAAATATATGGAGTAAATTTCTCTAAAGTGGACTGAGGAAAATTGAAGTGAACTGGACTGAAGTGGACTAAATTTTATCATCATGAAGTTGACTAGGCTTAATTTACAGGATTGAATTGTAGTGGACTGAAGTGAAATGAATAAGATTGGACTGAAGTCTACTGATCTGAAGTTTAGAGGATTAAAATGCAGTGGACTGAAGTTGTCTGAATTGGATTTAACTGGACCGAAGTGGACAGGACTAATATGATGGAGACAACACCAGAGACGGACACCTGAACAGAGTTAGACCGGACTTATGTGAATTGAACTGAACTGAAGTGAGCTGGGCTGGACTGAAGTGGACTGAACTGAATTGGAATGGTCTAAAGAGTACTTAACTGAGCTGAAGGTGACTGGACTAAATCGGATTTAACTGGACTGAAGTGGCTGCATTAAGGTGGACTGTACTGACGTGGCCTGGACTGATGTGGACTGGTTTGGAATGAATTGGACTGAGCTGAACTTATCCAAATGACAGTGAACTGAACTTGACCAAACGGGCACACTAGGAACTAACTTGACGTAACGTAATGTACCAGAGAAGCGACGTAATACTGCGAGTGACATGAGCTGGAGTGAACATGACCTACCAGTGAAGTGTCAACTGCAGTAATACTAGCACAAGAGAGCAAACCGAACCCACCAATGAAGTGAACCCTGCGAACAAACAACATAAACTCGTAATTCCAGCACTCAAGGAAAGTCCGACACCAAGTCGCTGTGCTGGACAACGAACAGAAAGCTTGTCTATTCCCTACACGGTATGTTGCCTGCATTATTCTCCGCTAATAATTCTTAATGAAGTTTATTCTTTGGCTGAAAATACATTATTGATTGTAAAAACACTTCTACGGAAGAAATAATACCTGGAACCGGGATAGCATAGTCAGTGTAGTGAATAGGCTACGGGCTGGACGGTCCAGAGTTCAAGTCCCGTCACGGTGAAAGATTAACCTTACCCTAAGAACTTCCAAACCAGCTCTGGGGGCCCACCCATCCTCCTAGTCAATGAATACCGGGGACTTGTTCCCCGGGCATGAAGCGGCCGGGATGTGGGGCTGACCACTCCTCCCGTTCGGAACTTAAGAATGAGTGGAGCCATTTCTCTAATTCTACCTTACGTCTTCATGGCCTGTATGGGAATAGCTCTACCCTTTTTTTCAGCGCCACAAACCAACGTATATCGAAGTATCTGTGTTGAAATTAAAAGAAACAGAACTTACATTCTGCCGTCACCAAATTATGTACGGTGACAGGTTGGACTGCGTCTTGTCCAAGCTAGAATACGTATTGTGTTAGTCTTACAAAATCTAATGAAGACAGAAACAAAGGGCGTCACAGCTCGACGGTGTTTGGTGCTCTAACTAAACTATCGCTGCTTCGAGTGGTTATAAATCAAAATGAGATAGACAAAAGAAAATGTCGACTTTTTAAATATTCTATCGTAATTTTCTTTGAAGCTTTTCACTCCGTGCATTTTTGCAGGCAGTCACTCCTTTTATTCTAACTAAATGCATCTGATGTGTTAAATAAATAAATATATATATATATATCACCATTGGCCTCCTGCATGTTTCGGTGTTTTTTACACCATCTTCAGAGAGACCATTGTGTTACTTGCTGAAAAGATATACGGCTTTGCAATGTTGTTACATAGGCCGTGCTATAAAGTGTAAAATATACCTTGTTTTTTTAAATTGACTGTGCTGTTACAGTGTTTGAAACAATACGCATTTCGTCCTTCCGTATCTGAAAAATCTTAAATATCTTATTTAAAATCCTTAACTGTAGAACATTAATATCTTTATTTTACAAATCTTAAAAATTATTGTTAAAATCCTTAATTATAACAATTCAGTATCTGTTGGTTCCTACTGTTTACTATGTATGTTGACAATATATGTGTTCACTGTATCCAGCTGTGTTAGGGTCCACAATAATGTAGAGGTCTTGAAAGGACCCCGCTGTTGTTCCTCTATCTTGGTGTAGACAGCAGTTTAGGAAATGTGCATTTCGTTGGTTTCTGTTGTATATTACAATGCACGTCGAAAAACATAAAAAGACATATTAATTGCAGAGAAATATATCTTATCGACTGTATCTCGGCTTTCATTGGAGGGATTTTTCTGCAACTTCGTGCCTTGCACCTTACAGGCTTTCCCTGCCAAAGATACAAGTTTGTTTGCGATCGGTCAATAATCAAGGCCACTTTACTGGGGGGAACAAAATACCTTCGCGGACGTGTCTTGTCTTCCAGTGGAGGTATTTTCCTGCAACGTCATACGGCGCACTCTTCACACATGCGTTACACGCATTGCCAATTTGGTTGCGATTGGTTAATAATGAAGGGCACTGTACTTGTAGAAGAAAGTACGTTTTCGTCTATATCTCCGCTTCCATTGGAGGGATTTCCCTGAAGCTTCACGTCTCGCACTTTCCACGCAGGCACTAAAACGATCCAAGTTGGTTTCGGTCGATCTACAATTATAGGCACTTTACTTGGGGAACAAATTAGTCTCTCTTTATATATGTATATATGTATATATTTGTTTATATTTATATAATATCCTATCAGTATTCAGAATTCAATGATGGTGTGCCCATAAACTAAAACTAAACTCCGTGGCCTTAGTCCGCACGCGAACTATACCGAACGAGCGGCCGCCGCCGGTCGGCGAAGTTAGTGCCAACTTTTGCGGATAGAGGGGTGTCACGTGGTCAGCGCAACGGGTCCCCACAGCCGTTAATCTCTGTTTTCTAGACCTGGAGCCGCTACT
>Ga0136643_10010760_pt1 | contig 13523 bp, 4 predicted proteins | sample TergutLab28metaG_FD_96883 | JGI IMG/M metagenome (GOLD analysis project Ga0136643, IMG submission 96883) | Labiotermes labralis P1 segment gut microbial communities from Petit-Saut dam, French Guiana - Lab288 P1 (version 3) (version 3) | ecosystem: Host-associated > Arthropoda: Insects >...
AAGGTAGACCAACTTGATGACACTTGCTTTATTATGTCAATTTACTGCTCAACATGTTTCGGATGTTAATACATCCATCTTCAGGAGTTTGCGACTACTTGGTGCGTTATTGTGTAGGCTGTAATGTGCTGACTTGAGGCGTGTTGGTGTTATGTAGCGGGATTGGCTGTTGGAGATGTGATATCCGAGTGCAGGCTGAACCACAGCCTACACAATAACGCACCAAGTAGTCGCAAGCTCCTGAAGATGGATGTATTAACATCCGAAACATGTTGAGCAGTAAATTGACATAATAAAGCAAGTATCATCAAGTTGGTCTACCTTTATTCACATAGGTAAGGTGGTTGGCTAATAGTTGCAAGAAAGGATGGACCAGAAAACTTTATGCCTACTGAATCGCAATGTTCTTCCTTCTAAGAGACAGAAAGGTTAAGATACCCTCCGTGTATTAAGGCACGTGACGTTGGGTAGTACCCCAGAGTGTTGCGTGAGGTTCAGATCTGTTTCAACATGTGGGGTGACGTATAAATTTCCTTCCCGACCAAAATTTAAATAAGGCAAAAAGATTAGTATTTTTGTGTTGCACAGAGAGAAATAAAACATCACAAGGTAACAAAATGCTGCTATACACGTTCTATAATAGCAATCCCGTTTTTAACCCCGACAGTTTTCTGTTAAGTTCACCGGAAGTTCGAAGCGTTTCGACCAGCCATAAAGATTTTCCGTGACTCCGGGATGAGCGATGGCAAGTAGTCATGAAATAAAGCCATTGCATGCATATAAAGTACAGACATCATTTAGATCACCGTTAAATAAGGAAACTTTTTCAAATACACATTCTTTCTCACTAGGTGGAAGGTGGAAATTACAGTTTTCAGCCAATAAACTCACTTAGGTAAGAAAATAACTGAATTCGCGGAGAATGAACTTAGTCTAAAATGTAATATGCACAAACGTTAGGTGCTGGAGAAATATGTCCTCTTGTACTGCGTTCCAAGTTTCATTGTGGTGCTAACAACAGCTTTCCACTGGATCATATCTTGAGCCAGCAAGCCACAACTTCCACCACTTTTTTTAATACGCACTTTAGTATTATCTCTCTCCACTTCTATGTCTCTAAATCCTTTCTATTCTTTTCCAGGTCTTCCGTTAATTCAAGATGTGACACATAACCAAACTCCCTCCTACCATTAAGTTTACTGAAGTCAATAATGAACGCGAAACAAAATAGACATACCTGTTTATATAAGGAGGTATAAATAAATGTAGTCTCTATATGAAGTAGTTTAAAAGTGGAGATAATTATCCCATTTTCCGGTTTTACGAATCCCGTTTGTAGGAATGTGGTTAGACTCAGTGGACTTAAGATTGAATCGTCGCAAGGCCAAAATAATTTCTGTCCCCGAACCGCAAAGGACACTAAGTGAATGCCATATGTGGCGCGGCCAGGATAATCGTAAATTAATAATAATAACAACAACACTAAAGACAACGCCTAGGATAGTATGCGGAGTCTGTTTTATTTACCAAATTTGGAACACCGCTCTACTCTTACGAAGTACATATTTTTACGGACTACACATGTGCTAAGGTACAAAATTCCCCTTTCTTCTGCACAGTGTAGACCGACTCTCACATTTAGTTTGATGCTACGCTGGTAAAAGCTCTGCTGTAGTAAGACAGTAATTACATTTGTTGCGAATAATTCTATCCGTTGAATTCTCGTAGGTTCCTTCACAGAGCCTAATATTACAACAGGTTTTTAGAACCCGCGACTAAACGCCGCAGAAGGGAACTGTTGTTATTTGATGGGATACATTCAAACATTTTCGGACGCCTTTGCAAAACTGAAAGAAGCGCATCATTCCAGCAGTTTACCTTAATTAAAATAATGAGTTTGGACAAAAGACAGGGAAGCTTGATCACAAAAAAAAAAAGGACGGTTTTGCTTGTAAAAGAGAATTCTTATAAACTTAATTAAGTAAATTTCTGTTTTTAGGCGCGTTCGCATACTCGCAAAAACCACCTTTCACTTTGTCATTTCAGTCTCTCTCTCCATCAACTGGACGTGTTTTGACGAAATTTGATATTGCAAGTTTTTATGAAACTGTCTTGAAAATCCAAATTTGGGTAAAATCGGACAAAAATATCAAAATTCTGCATGAAGAGCAAAGTAAATTTTATTATTACAGGCGAAATAAAATTGTCATAAAAGCACTGTTGCTTCTACATTGTTTACAGCAACATGTGGGTAGACAATGCTAAGAGAACACATTGTTGCTGCAAAATGTAAGAAGGCCACACTGCAGTGGAGGCAACACCTTGGTGTGTGAGCATTCATTTAGCAATATTACGTTATACGTATATTGCCTGTCTTGTCATGTTAAGTGACAGTGCTGGTGGACTATTTAAATTCTACCTAAAAGTGTATATTAGCCGGCAGGTTATGTTCAAAACATGTGATAATATAAAATTCATACCGTATTAAAGAGAGCTTAAAATAAGCTGAAATTCCGCACTAACAGACACAGCCAAGAATATGTTCTGTACCTTTCTTAATAATGTTTATAATACGGTATTTCGCAGGTCATTTAATAGCGTAAAAAGCAGTAGAAGGCTACATTACGCTGTAAGAAGGAGGGAGAAATAATGTCCATTGTAACAATTCAAAAACGGGTTTTTTATTACTACGCTAGATGGACAGTAATATCACACGAACAGGTGGAGACGGGGCGTACAAGGACATAGTGCACGTTGCTTGTGACCGCGCGGTCCAGGGCGTGGGTCTGCGGCCGCTCGCTTGCTTGGGTTGCGGGTTCGAATCCTGCCGGAGGCATGGATATCTGTCTCTTGGGAGTGTTGTGTGTTGTAAAGTATAGGTCTCTTCGCCGGGCTTATCACTCGCCCAGAGGAGTCTTACCGAGTGTGGTGTGTCTGAGTGTGATCTTGAAGTCTCTATAATGATGAGGCCCTGGACTGCTAGGGACTGTTGTGCCATGTAATAAGGAAACACAGTATTACAATGCAGGACAAATGAGCTACTTCGTACTAAATATAAAGTATAAAATATATTTTTTTATTTTTCCTGTTATTTTGCATAACAGAGAGGGTTAGTATGTTGCCAGGACACTAAATTTAGCTTATATTAGGAAGGTACCTAGCTTGAATCACGACAGCCCCAATGTCTGTCGTAAGAGTATTTTTTAATTTATGCCATTTATTCCGCTGAAAGCCAAAACAGTTCGCAAACACCTATTTCTAAATGGCCATGTACTCGTCTTTCATAATCACCTTCCCATATTATACTCCGTATAACTTATATAGCTAAATGTTTCACTAGGCCTTGTACAAACTGCTGAATTAGTAACGTCAGGTAAGGCATAAAAGTTGTCCTTCTGTACGCCGTGAAGGCAATGGGAAATTGCGAGTATATCTCTACGCATTCTTACCCTTGACAATAGACAGAAGTGGTCTGCTTTACCCACCCAGCCTCTTTACCCCAGCGAAAATAACTCCCTGAACCTACTAAACATGAAGTTGGGTGGGACCCAAAGCTGTTATGCGCTTTCGGGTAGGGATAGTATATCGAACTACGATTCCTCAGTCGCTCAAGATGTAGCCGAGTCACTATACCGACTTAAGTGTAACAGTAGGCCTTACGCAGTCCTGGGCTATGGAATGTACAATTTGTGAAGTGCAGATATCTTAGGCGTTGTACAAACCTCGCAGCGCTGCGCCCTCTGTAACTTCCTGCCCTAATTTTGTCGCTACATACCTCCTTTCAGTACATAGTTTTCAACCCTAGACTTCATACTATTCAACGCTATGAAACTATTTAGAAGAAAGTCGTTAAATACTTTCAACGAACAAGAAGGCACCAACACGCATAACGTAGAACAGGCCCGTATTTCCTCATGCAAGGAAGCGATGATAAAGAATGCAAAGTGCTGTTGCTCAGTGGGTGCCGTTCGGCAGTTGGCGTGCCCAAGTATCATTTCTCTCGTGCAATAAGGCACAGCAGTTCCGTAGGCTGTATCATATTTGACGGGGAAATGCTGCGAAGGAAACGTGTTTCCATGCTTCATTAATAATACCCAAACCATCAAATGTTAATTTACTAATTGCCTGAACAGTTAATTTTGTAGCTAATATTTTCTGTTCAAAATTTAGCATTCACCAGAAGCTGCATGCTATGTTGTCTAATACAAAAAAGAAAAGTTACGAAATACTCGTAGATATGTAGCAGTCATTATTTCAGTGTTAATTTGGAGGGACTGGAAAACCAAAGTCGTGACCGTACACCTGGAATTCATCCAGAATTCGAACTGGATACCTTCAGAACAGGAACGCCGAATTCTAAGACCAGTCACATCCAAATAAAATGTGAAACTGAATGAAAATATCTCAGTTCTGGGAGGCAATTTGAGATATTTTACAGCGTGAGGCCAACAACATCGGTGCTCTACACCGCGTGCTCACTAATACGAGATACTCTATACCGTGAGCTCTCTAATGTGAGATACTCTACAGTGTGTTCTCACTAACACGAGACACTCTATACAGTGAGTTCTCTTGCATGAGATGCTCTACATCGTGTGCTCACTAATACGAGATACTCTATACCGTGAGCTCTCTAATAGGAGATATTCTACACTGTGTTCTCACTAATACGAGACACTCTATACCGTGAGCTCTCTTGCATGAGATGCTCTACATCGTGTGCTCACTAATACGAGATAATCTATACCGTGAGCTCTCTAATATGAGATGCTCTACACTGTGTTCTCACCAATACGAGATAACTCTATACCGTAAGTTCTCTTGCATGAAATGCTCTACACCGTGTGCTCACTAATACAAGATACTACACACCGTGAGCTCTCTAATATGAGATATTCTACACCGTGTTCTCACTAATACGAGACACTCTACACCGTGAGTTCTCTTGCATGAGATGCTCTACACCGTGTGCTCACTAATACGAGATACTCTATACCGTGAGCTCTCTAATGTGAGATGCTCTACACTGTGTTCTCACCAATACGAAATAACTCTATACCGTAAGTTCTCTTATATGAGATGCTCTACACTGTGTGCTCACTAATACGAGATACTACACACCGTGAGCTCTCTAATATGAGATATTCTACACTGTGTTCTCACTAATACGAGACACTCTATACCGTGAGCTCTCTTGCATGAGATGCTCTACACCGTGTGCTCACTAATATGAGATAATCTATACCGTAAGCTCTCTAATACGAGATACTCTACATCGTGTGATCACTAATACGAGATACTCTATACAGTGAGCTCTCTACTATGAGATGCTCTACACTGTGTTCTCACCAATACGAGATAATCTATACCGTGAGTTCTGTAACGTGAGTTACTCTACACTGTTCTCACTAATATGAGATACTATATACCGTGAGCTTACTAGTTTGAGATAATCTAAACCGTGTGTTCACTAGTATGAGATAATCTACACCGTGTTCTCACTAATATGAGATACTCTACACCGCGTGCTCACTAATATGAGATGCTCTACACTGTGTGTTCACTAACATGAGATACTCTACATCGTGAGCTACTAATATGAGATACACTGCACTGTGTGCTCACTAACCTTACTTAATCGTGTCTGCTGAAAGTAAAGGCCACGTTGCAACAACAAACGTGACAGTAATCTCAACGTGATTATTGATAATGATCACAGGAGATGATTACTGTGGTGAATGCAATATCAACACGAAATTTCTTTCTTTTAAAAATTAATGGCTTTCCTTTTTAGTTAATCTAACATGTGTGAAGAATTACTGTTACATCAAAAATTTACGAGCTTCAAAGAAAGGGCTGCCACTTAAATGTCCATGGCATCGATAAGAAAAATATTCAAGTACTGTTACAATATGATGTGGGTGGCTGCACTTCTTATACATTTGTAGATAAATATTAAATATTTGTGTTACAGATCTAATAGCACCAGGAGCAGCTGCAGTTAGGTGTAACAGCATTCTTCTAAAAACTGAAAAGTGGCCAATCAAAAATAAGACAAAACGGTTCCCACGTTACAAAATCCATCTCAAGCTGTAAAACAATTGCAGCAATGCATCAAACTGTGCTTTGAGCATGGACTTGGAAACCAGGATTCCCCTACTTGCATTGTGTCGTGTTCTCAAATATTCAGGAAGGGATATTACAATATTACAATACTGAAGTGGTCCTTGTAAACACTATAGACCCAAACAGGTTTGGAGGTATTGCTCCACTTATTCTTATCGTCGGCACTGATGGAACGAGGGGTTTGCTTCATGCCCTGACCGCGTTGCTTTACTCCTCATGAGAAACGCCCAGTAGGCTCTTCAGTGGATGGTAAGCTGTGTGGGCTCCATAGCTGGTGTGGACGATTTGGAGAAAAGTCAGTTGCCCATGACGAGAACAGAATAACGAACGACTCCTCTGCCGTCCAGGCAGTAAGTAGCCTAGTCACTATACTTACAGCTCTATCCCGGCTGTATTAAATTCAAAGGTGTCTTAAAGAAAAAAAAATTCTAAGTCGCGACACGCATTTGACTTCCTCACGGCCGGATAACTGTGAAGGCAGTTCTCGTATGTGCCTTCAGCTGCCGTGCAGGGTGGGAAGATATCTTGACCAGATGATCGGCGACAAGACACGAAGACTCACGCTTAGGTGCGACGTGTCAAGTGAAATTTTACGATGAAACAGTAAGTCACGCAGTCACGCTTGGTCACGCGAATCCAGGATTTTAATTGAAGTCGCCGTAGGTCGTGCTTTGTCGGTTTCTTTAGGTTAGGCGAATTTTGGTCAGTCAATCTTATGTTGTAAGTTAATTTCCCACCTTGCTCAGAACGACATAGGCTCCAACCTGCATCCTGTTTAGCGGGTACCAAGGTCTTTGCGGAGAGAAAACTGGCTGGTGACGAAACTGATCTTTGATCTTCTTAATATGAAGAAACGAATGGGGTTTTACTGACACGTCAAAATTACGATTAATGTGAGAGCCAGGACACAGGACAGCAATCATTCGAACTACGTAAGAGTAAAAGTAAAAGTGTTTATCCTCTCCACGCCAAGAAGGTGTATAGAGGGAGTAGAGGGACAGCTCCAATTGTTCTTAACGTCAGCACCAGATGTGAGTGTTTGGACGACTTATCCCTGGGCACAGACCCGTGTCCACCGAACAATGAGGGTGCGTGGACTCCAGTGCTGATCTGGACGTTTTGGAACGGCGACAAATATATATATTTTTTCCGCTATTCAGTTTTGAACCCCCGACCGCCCAGCCCGCAGTCTAATCATTGTTATTTTTTAGCTGTTTAATATTTCAAATAATAATTATTTTTTACTTTTTATTACATTTTATTCTCGTTTATTACCTATATTTTATTCTTATTAATTAATTAATTATGGTTATTTATTTAACGACTGTATCAGCAAATTTCACGTCACATAACGCTGCAAGGTGAAAGAGTGAATGATCGATAAGATACGAAATGAAGTGCTGTGGCCCAATTTATAGTGCTACGCCGGGATTTGCCTGGAATGGCTGCTGAAAACCACCACAATTCTAAAGAGAAATGTATGTGCTCGGCCCGAGACACTCCTGGACGCAGCAACCGGAAATAAAATTCTTACACATAAATTGAGCGTACACTCTACAATTTTGTGACAACGCTTACAAACTTTCTCTTTTGAGTGTGTTAATAGTTTAATGGGAGATCCTCGATTTTCAAGGCCCTCACTTCCGGTGGGGTCTGCGATTTGTAACTTGCAGCAACTCTGACGGGAGGTAAAACTAGTTAAGCTGACTAATCCGCAGTTCGTCTGTTGAGTACGGACTCCGAACAACTGGCATTTACTAACTTTCCCGGAGCGAGGGCTTGATGCATGCTAACCCCTCGCGGTCTTTACGAATGAACGGCCGTCATTATCGGGACTTGACACACTCAACTTGCAGGAAATTTCACACTTCAGGGGGACGAAAGCTCTCACTTTACCCTCAATAGTTACACAGATATTTCGTTATAAAATTCTGAATCTAACGACGAAATGAAGATTATTATTTGAATCCTTTCAAACATCCTCTATATATACTTTGCTTCTTGTTTATTGAGCACTTCGTTTTAATCTAGAAAACAAAAAGAAGAAATTTGTAATCTATGTCAAGAAGGGTAAACAAATATTTGGAAGTGTTTAATTGTATCAACACCAAAATTTTGGATAGAGTTCTTAAATTCAGTCACAGAGATATTCACCCAGACTTCACGGACAAGTACAATTTTATTTAAAGCCGGGTTCAGATAAGTAACACTGTGCTTTAATCCTCTGGAGCGGAGTGATTATTGCATGTCTCACCAGGTTTAACATTACGAAAATTCCACCATTTGTACACAGATTGTGTTTGTGTGTTTTTGTACGGACCCCTGAAAAAAGACCTATTATTTCCTAACGAGTATTAATTGACTCCTTTTAATCTGAGTAGAAGAGAGTTTACAGCGCGACACGAGCTGAATTTTTTACATAAAAAGGTTAATTTTCTTCTTTAGACGCTTGAAGACAGTGTCTCTTTAAGACCGTCGACCATAATGAGCACGTTATTTAAGTAGATTTATGGAGGCGAAAAATTTTGTAACAAACATAAAAAAACCGAAACAAATTTTATTTCCACTATACTATTTCGGCAATATCAAGAATTCTATAAATGATAAACAGCAACTTTTCCCTTTTTATTTTACCTTTTAACGCCCTTATTTGAGACTGATATTTAAATAAATAAATATATATATATATATATTGGGTGGCGTTACAAAAGTATATCGAGAGTAACGTTCTCTTCATTTACTGTAGAATACTTAAGGCAAACAATTCCACACATAACCAAAAATAGTTATTATTTTTTCATACTCCTTCTATAAATTTCGTTCCCTATAGGCCATCCTGAGGGAGGCAACTTATAAAGGAATGCATTGCACGGAATATGGCTAGGCTTCATTTTTTCTTCTCATTTGTCCGTTCATTTGTCAATATGTCTGTGACCTATTTAGAGCAACTAAATGGTCGAATATATTTTTAAAAATCTTCATGGGGCAATTCTTCTAAATTTTATACAGAAATTAAAATTTTAGCTACCTTGAACCACTTTACCCTTTAAGCCATCAATAAGCTCTTTCCTTATACCTTACTCTACTCATCGAATCTTAATTTATTACATTAAATTTTTCTGAGAAATTGCAATTATGTTGTTGAGAATATCGTCTACTATTTCACTGCGCCATTTTTAGTAGCGTTACATGTCCTTCCTATAATTTCTTACCACGTCCCACAATCTGATCTATTCTATATGTATTGCTACAGTCTGAAACAGATACATAACCTGACTCTATCTGCAGGCGAGAGATTTGCTCAAACAGTAATGATGAAACAGTGACAAGGATTGCATTTTGGATATGACGTCACATTATCTACTGTACGAGTGACGTAACGCAAAACACAGCTTTCGATATAATTGTTAGAATGAAAGAATAAATTGCGGATAAACTGTGATATTTTATATCTTACGTGACCTAATTCATTGCGACCATTAAATTGTCATTTAAACAATAAACTTAATTTGCGGGAAGCTGCCATCAGCGTTGTGGCGATTTGGGGCAATGAACTTGGCGGTCTGGTCGTGGAGTTAGATGAGGTAAGTAGGAGTGTTTATCATGATTCTTAAGTCACAGCATGACTGTTGACGCGGTGAACAATGTCGAAACAAGCAAAGAGTTGGAACGTACAGCAATTTCATTCTGAAGCACGCAGAATAGTAATAAGTTCCTTCTGTAGTTTACTTTTACCACGACACACACGGACAGACTTTAAAACACCCACCCTGTTACATCACAACCAAAGAGTTATGCACTGGGATCATAGTTGAATGACTTGTTTTGGTTAATGACATTTTCTGTATACCCACAGCTCGAACGTTTTGGAAGATTCTGAATAGTTAATTGGAAAAAAAGCGCATTATTTGAAGGTGCTACACTACGATTTGTCCGAAGATGCTAAAGGAGATTACTAAAACAATCACGTTAGGTCAGCACGCATTTTTATTTTATTAATTTTACGCTAGGCATTCATTGCGAATAACTGAATATTTTCCGTCTTCAAAAGATTTTTAGGCGCGTTCGCAAGCCTGCGAAAAGCGTCTATTAGCTTCGTCATGTTTGTTCGTCTCTTTGTCCATCCCCAAGCAACAACTCGACTCCCAATGGACGGATTTTCATGAAATTGTTTGAGTATTTTTCGAAAATCTTATGAAAAGTTTCAAGTCTCATTAAAATCTGACAAGAAAAAGGGGCACTTTACATGAAGACCTACGCACATTTATGATCTCATCTTATTCAGGGCTTCTTAGAATAAGAAATACTTCAAAAAGATGTTGCACAGGAAATCAAAACACACATTTCATGTTCTGTAACTTTTCTTCTAAAATATTTCCGATGCGATAACGTGGAAACATACTGTACAGCCGGGCAGTCTACAGATGACAATATGGTGCATGCGCATTGCATGCCGGTTACCTAAAGCTACAAACACACAATCAGGATATGTAAAAATTATTTCTTCTCCACTCCAATAATGACTGCAGGAACGCGCCTCAACGTTATGTTATACGTACACCGCAAGACTTGTTAACATTTACAGTTAACATTATCACATCGGATATAGTTACATGTTCCGACCATGGTGTCCATCATCAGGCCGTATAATTATCACAGAAATGTAAAACAGTTACAAACTGCATCGTCTTGTTGAGATCTCAAATCGCATGTTACAAGTTATTGAAAATTAAAATAAAATTAATATATTTTCTATAATCAGTTAAAATACCCACGTCCAGCAGATTTTTCTCTTTTGTCTTTGTTTTGTTGGTGGGTGGTATGCTGAGATTATGCGACGGAAGACGTAGCTTCTTTTAATACCACAAAATACTTAGGGCCTTGTGGAACCACTAATGTTAATACAGTAATAGAATTAAATATTGTTAAAGTCGCTTGCAACTTACTGTTTTGGTTTGGAGAAGTGGATCTCCAAACAATTCTGCCCGACATATTTATATGTTATGAAAGTATGCCGCGATTTGGGAATCGGTAAGTATTTAATTACACAGCTGGTAAAATATATGTAGTATTAGCGTTGAAATATTGCAATGCCGGTCACAGTGGCCGCACGGTCTAAGGCGTGGGTCTGCGGTCGCTCGCCTGTTGTAATTGTGGGTTCGAATAAGGCCAGGTCCGTTGTGTTATTTTTAGTCAGGTAGAGGTCTCTGCGACGAGCTGATCACTCGTCAAGAGGAGTCCTGCCGACTGTGGTGGGTCGTTGTGTGTCATCTAGAAACCACAAGAATGAGGAGGCCCTGGCCCTCGTTGGGCCGCAGCGCCACACGGGGAAAAAAAAACTACAATATAGAATGGCTTGACAGTTCCGTAGCATGAATAAGAAATTCTGACCACTACAATACGAAAAGAAAACGCTCAGACAGTAGGACCAGTTAAGAGCCACATCATTTGTCCTTTGTTACGAAAACATCTCCAACGCAATAAGAAAAAAATTTGTTAACTGGTACACTGTTACTTAATATTACCGATTTATTAACCGATACAATGTATCAGTGCATTTCTAAACTGAATCCGGCAAGTCACAGAAACCACAACCCAGGCTGCCCACATCGGAAATCGATTTGCGGTCATCTTGAATACAATGCTCTAGAATAGAACTTTGTTTCACACTATGGATCGGAATTGTTCACAAAGAGGAGTGACGCATTTACCTCAATGACATCGAGTTCAATACCTGGAATACGGATGCACGTATGTTAGGAAATAAACGGGGGCGTTGCGGTATTGAAGCAGAAGAGGCATAAAGTCGGAGGAATATTTAGCGAATTACAAATTACGTACTAAATAAATCCTAATTTATACATATATGCTGGTATCGTTAAGGTACTGCAATATGGAAGGTCATGAGGTACTGACTGCACTGGTAAAAATAAGAAATGCCTACGTAGATTTTGTTGCAGCATGTCACGGGCGTCGACGACAGGGAAGCCAGAGTAGGAGATGACGCAGAAAAGTAAAGCAGGTGGATCCTGAATGACATCTTCGTCTTCCTGGGATCTTAAGAATCGTAAATTGATAGTTACCGACATTTCGAAACATCCATCGTTCCATAGCAAAGGGTCTTGGGCTCTTGGTAGCTGAAGATGCAGCAGATTGGTCGTTCCGAAACGTCGGTAACTAACTACCAATCGCTACTTAACTTCCCAGAAGAGTTAAGATTTCATGTACTGCGTGGCGGAAGTCTGAAATCACGACGCTTGGATTGTTCGGGTTGGTGGCTGATGGAAACACTTCATTATCACAATTAAAGGAGTATTGTACTTAATGGTGCATTTGATAGTTTATTCGACGATGATGCCATTAACTGGAACTTCAGAGAGTTTGATGTTGGACGATAGTGAGAAACGGATTGAAAACTACCTGAAAGTTAGCGGTTGCGGGTCAATGTAAGGTACCAACCCAGCACTTCCATAATCGGGCAGCATGTTTGTTAAACTCATACAGTGAACATCAATTTTACGTGTCTATATAAATGTACGAGTTTCTTCCCATATATCTACTTACTAAAATGGTGACTATCCATAATTGGTACATTGTGGCTGTAAGCAAATCAAGTCTTCCGTTCATTACTCAGGGTGTAAGAAGCACAGAGGAGAAAATTCCTTACTCTTTCAAACATCGATTCCTGTCCGTCCAACCTGTAGCAAGGGACAGAATAAAGGAAAGCAGAAGTCAGTAAATGATGCATGCATTATGCAAATGGTGATATCAATGTACATTGCAGCATCTCTGAAAAGACTCTGCAAAACTTCTGTTCCTCTTACTCCAGTACGCAAAAAAATTGTGAGAATTCAATGGCGAATATAAGACCGTGCAGAGATCTTTATGTTGGTGTTTGATCACTGTGTAATTAATCACAAACTTGTCACACGTGTCGACTGCTACAAATGAGCCAGCACTGAGGGTAACGTCAGTTACTGTGAGAGGTGTTACATGAATATATACTTGAGGGCTGTGGGTGTTACTTGAATGTACAATGGAAGAAATATTCAAGAAAAGGAAAGAAAGTCACTCTTACGTCTAAAACACATGCTTCGTGCTCATTTGATTTGATGTTCTGCAACAGTCTACTTAATATCTACAAATAATTAATGCTACAACTAGTGGGATTTTTAATATCGTGCAAATCACAATACTGTAAATTGTGCGATATTCCAAATAGGAGCATAGGATCAAAATTTTTCACATCAGTGGGGCCAGTCTTCAAATGATATTGCAGTTAATAGGGATCGTTCTGATTCTTCAGCTGACTATGTTACGGTTCCGTAACTCCCCCCCCCCCCCCCTGCAGTCCTGGGGGTTGGGGCTCTTAGAATTTTTTCACAATCGGTCCCTAA
>Ga0136643_10010761_pt1 | contig 13522 bp, 7 predicted proteins | sample TergutLab28metaG_FD_96883 | JGI IMG/M metagenome (GOLD analysis project Ga0136643, IMG submission 96883) | Labiotermes labralis P1 segment gut microbial communities from Petit-Saut dam, French Guiana - Lab288 P1 (version 3) (version 3) | ecosystem: Host-associated > Arthropoda: Insects >...
GACGTTCCAATTCGATGCACGTTCTCTTGATATAAGAGGTGCCGTTAACCCGTGTGTTCTGAAACTATTTGTGGCGAGAAGTATAATTTTTTTCCCAATAAATTTCTTATAGATTTTTGTTAAAGTATCTCTTTTACATCTTGCTTACTTGATATTCCGCGTCATGAATCGAGGTCCCCGCCACTTAGATACATGTTGGGGAGGACATTGTGCGGACATACTGATCAGGGGGGCGCGTGCCTACAGAAAGAGGAAGCCGCAGACAGGAAGAGAGGAGCATTGTGGGTAATATCTTTCAGGCACCGCAACTTTTTCGAACATGGCTGTGCATTTTAAATAACTTCCCCTGGTAGTTGAGTTAGATGATGGAAGTTAGAGGGGAAAGATCCGTTGTTTTACCAAGTTTTATTTAAAAGAGGACCGCATAAACAGGGTAAGAAACAAAGAATACATTCTGCATGGAATAAAGATTTTTTGTTGGTCTTGAACACGGATTATTCAGTCCGAGGTGAAATCAGTTACACTTTTAGGTAATTATTTTAAGTTCCTGAAGAATACTGGCGTAAGTGAAAGATATTACAATACAAGAGATATTCTTTTGGGTTATTGAGCCGCATCAGCGAGCGACTGCTGACAAACGTTTCGAGAAATGGTGATCTCCTTTTCAAGGATGGACGTATCCAGTGAAGAATTACCATAACATATTTCTACTGTTGAAGATGAGATCACTAGGCTGTCCGAAACGTCGGATTGCCATCACACATTGAGGCGGCGCGATATCACAGAAGGACGGAGACGCCAACTGCAGCTTTCCGAAACCCTATCCACCAGCAATAATAGAAGAGCAGGTAGAAATGGGGAAATCGTAAGAGAAGTGAGTTACGATTTGTTTCAGGGGAATGTGTAGGGGAAGAGCAACACTATTTTTGGCAGTTTCTCACGATAAGAAGCGAAGGGGAGGAGAAGCGATGACTTGGGTGCGTTTGAAGAATGAAACCCTACTGAAATATTTGAGCATTCGTATCGCATGTCACAATAAACGCACAAAGTCAAAACTGACGTTTTTTGCGTCACAGCGAAGTGCTACAGTACTATGATGTATGAAGTGTGACTTTCACATCCTGCGTGATGTTGCGTATTTTTTTTTATGTTGCCTCTGGTTTGTGGGTCTGAGTTTGATTTTTAATATTCGCTGCGTTGTGACGTGTGGCTGCAGGGGCAGTCTTTGGGCATTGTGGGTTGCAATATGCCGTCAGTATTTGACAGGACAGGCCGAACTTGAGGTACCCTACATGGAAACCCTCTTAGCTGACCGCTAATCATTCAACAACCATGAAGTTGGGGGAGGGGACTTTTGGTGGGGGGGACGTACCGAAAAACAAACACACCGCACTGCTGGGCTACCGGCTTTTAAAACATGCTGCAGAATTTAAATACCACTTTGTTTGTATTATGTGGACATCATATTGTGTTGACAATGGTGTGTGTGCAAGAATGGCTTAACGTGTGTCTTTTTTTAAATGGTATTATGTGGACATTGTCTAATGTTGATTGTTTCCGAGCAAGAAGGACATGTGGTATTTCACAATGGATCGGCTGATTTTAAAATTCATTCGTCGAAATATTTTCAGTTATGAAACTGTCTTCGTTTAAAATGCAGTGCGTGTCTGACGGAGATATTCACTTTCGCATGCAAGAAATTTATCTTAGTCATTCTGTCTGTTGCTGCTATTTTGCCTGGATGTATCTTGCTGCTGGGGTTTGAGGTGTTGTGTTGTGCTGAAACTGGTCGGGATCGGTAGAAGCATAACCAAGCAAGCAAGCAAGCAAGCAAGCAAGCAACCAACCAACCAACCAACCAACCAACCAACGAACTAACCAACCAATTAACCAACCAACTAACTAACCAACCAACCAACTAATCAACCAACCAACTAACCAACCAACCAACCAACTAACCAACCAACCAACCAACTAACCAACCAACCAACCAACCCAAAAAATAACTGACTGTTCCTACCTACCTACTTACTTACTTACTTACTCACTCCCTAAGCAGAGTACTTAAGATTCCAGTATTTCTGCAGTTAGTCAAGAAATTCCCCACACTTTGTGAACCGAACGTCCATTACCGTGTTCACAAGAGCCCGTCACTTTTCTCTTTCCTGAGCCAGATTAATCCAGTCCGCGCTCCCCCCTTCCTCTTTCTTGAAAATTCTTTTTAATGTTTTCGTATCTTACAAACACAATACAATTTCTTGAACAAAGCGGAAGGCGTGTTGAGTTTTCAAAGGATATTACAACTAGCCTATTGTTAGTATTGTCACTACCACTACTAGACCTACTGCTGCTAACACTGCTACTGGTAACTGATTGGTTAACTAAACAAGGACCTTCGTGTAGGATAAGACTTCTTGAAAAGCTAACATTTTCTCAGCAATTAAAAATATTCCCTACATTTTATGAAACCTGAATGTTCATTGCTGTGCTCACAAACACCCGCCAATGGTCTTTATCACGAGCCACACTGTGCACTTTTGTATCAACGCCCAGATTTTCCAAGTTGTCTTTTTCCTTGTATCTTTCCAACCAAAATCTTTTTATGAATTTCTAATGTCTCACGAACAGAGGATTTCTGTCGCCATGTACCTGCATCGTTAAACTGCTCAGTAGGTATTGGCTACACGATCCGGACTGTAGCTTGCGGTGCAGAGGTGTTGTTCTTTTGGACAAGAAAGTGTATGGGAGAGTGAAGGTATAGCTCTCCGCAATCTTAACTCGGCACTTGATAGGCGTAAGTCGTCCGCTCTTACGCCACGATTGCATTATCACCAGGAAAGGACTGGGGTACCCGTTGACCAAGAGTCTGGGTGGTCCCACAGTCTATCTGGACGCACCGGACAGCAGAAATATCTTTTCCTGTTGGGAATCCAACAATTCCTCAGTCATCTAGGGCATAGCTTAGTTATTATAATGTCTAATTTATCCCAGCTTCTATTGAAGTTTAGGAAATAGAGGATAATGTAAATTCTAACACGAGGTTTTATGTCTTTGACGGAAGACGACCGTGTTCTGACACGTGACGTCTCGTATTCTAATGTAACGTGGCGACGTTTCCATGAAACCTGTTTCCACACGTTCTGATGATGGTGTCGGCAGTTTTCTCCGTAATGTAATTTACCATACGCAAGTGTGCATGGTGTCACAGCGTGGAAGACAAAATCTTCATCATGCTGCTGTAAAATGAAGCGCCGTATCGCCGTAGCGCGCGAAGATTTTATGTTACCGAACGGCAGCCATCATCTGGAGAACGGCACAAAGGAAGGCGACGGACTGCAGATTGAGTGTCGTTGGCTTGGAGGCAGCTGCCATTGATTTTAAGGTACAGTTTGCATTTTCTTTCGAAACGTCCGTAAATTTCTACCCGACTAACAGTATCGCATTTATGAAGACGGCGCGCTTCATCGGACAGTGTTCTGACTGTATGCGTTCAGTCGTTACGTCTATGTGACTTACATCACAGACAGCCTTTGAACTGTTTCTCGGATTGGACAGTTGGATACCTGAAGAAGTTTGTCAGTAGTATTTAAATTTCGGTCAGGCTCCCAACTGTTGTGTACCAGCAAATTAAACTCCTCCTTACTATGTCCAATTTCTGTACTTCACTGGAGCTGGCCACATTGTCGTGTGTCGCTGTTCCACTAGATGGCATTATCAGTCTAACAAAATGTCGAAAACAACAGACAGGGGATTCCCGATAACAGCTGATTGATGTGGCAGTGGAATGACGAAACAAAAAAGGGAGACAGCTGATTATATGGAAAGCTGGTTAAAAAAGAGGGGGGAAAAGAGTACATGGGTGGCATGGAAGGTTTTGAAAGCCGTACACAACAAAAGAACATCAGATCAATTATATAAAATTTGAAATGTGGTGGAATGCGATGTTTGTAATGTGGTCGTTACAACAGGTATATTATAGAACCGGAGCTAATATTTCCCAATATCCCTGCAGCCCACAATCCCTCTGATCCCATGTCATTAGGTTTTATATGTTGGTGCAGTCTTTTGTGTTGCATGGTTTAATATTAGAGGTGACACCTACTGTAGAGTTCATTGGGCGCCAGTTTTGGGGAATCTGAGAGAAAGCAAGTAAAAGGAGAACGGAGAAAATTGCATAAAGAGAAGCTTCATATGTTTGACTTATCATAAAATTACGTATATGAATTGGTTTAACGATATTGCCAATAATTCAGGGGGGCGTGTGCCACGTACGGGGAGCAGGAGAGAGGTGCAAACAGGATTTTGGTGGGGAAACCTAAAGGAAAGAAGCCACTTAGCCGGCTCAGGCGTAGGTGGAAAGATAATATTAAAATGGATCCTAAAGAAATGGACTGGAAGGACCTGAATTGGATTGTTCTGGCTGAGGATAGAGACAAGCGACAGGCTGTTGTCAACGCAGTGATGAACCTTCGGGTTTTATAAAATATCTTTCTAGCTGAGAAACAGCAGTAAAACTGGGTTATCCGTCACTGCATTGTCCGGGAAATTCTGTTAACCGGACAGGTACTGTGTCCGTAATTTCATTTGGCAGAATGGGCAATTGTCAGTGCCCCCAATTTCTCACAATTTCTTTGGCCCTGCTCAGTGGTGATCGGGTGGGGTGGGGGGGGTGGGGGATGAGTTGGACGTGATATTAAGTTTGCGAGGGGCAATGCGACCGCGTCACAAAGTTCTAACCATAAAATTTGATGAGAAGAGAACTTGGGGAGACTTGACGTAAATGGGGTGCCGGTGTTGACGAGTGCCACAACGTGTTGCCTGGACAGAAGTTGGCGGAGGATAGCGTTCACTGACGGGCTGTTGCGAGCACGTTAATGAAGGTTAGTTATTAATGAGACACCGTGCCTGTACTTGCCTGTACAGACATTGTACTTTATTAATTATCACTGTAAGTGTGGTGCATCAAATATGGTAATTAACGTTCGCGTTTCTTAAAAGACGAGCAATTTCTTGACTAGTTACACCACTGTTAGCTTCTCAACGTGAACTGTACTCCATGGAGTGACGTAGTGTAAATTAGAAATTAACAAAAACAAAAGTCAATCTTGAATTTGTTGTCTTCTAAGCCGACTTTAAGGACTGAATAAACCGAACGTCTGAAAAATATCTCTGTTTTCATGTCAAAATAAGAGAAGGTGAATTTGTAATACTTAACCTCCGGCATGTGCGAAGTTTTTTGGTATAAGCAACAGTTACAATACGGTCAATGTTTACTATTGAAAGCGGTCCTTGCGGTGAGTTCCCACTTGTTATTCCCAACCGCAAACTTAAGCTATCTTACAACGGCGATACTCTGGCAGACTACATATTTGCCGGAGGCTGGCCGGAAAAAGAAAGATTCGGGTCACGTTTTTCTCCAGTATAGTTGAGCTGGATCGACTCGGCCGGTCATCGGTATTGTTGTTCTCCAGGTCTAGTTGTCTGTGCTGCCTGCTACAGTGCTTAGAGCACAGCACAATCTACAGTCTTGTCGAGACTTGGAAATTCCTTGTATCGGTGCTTGGCACCGAGTGCCTCGAAATATTGTTGGCAGACGGCCACATTTTCCTGGCGTGTTGCCAATTTTGTGTTTCGTTTGCCAGCTGTGTTCCTCTCGCTGTACTCTGACCGCTTGAACTCAAAACTGCAGGTATCGCGCTTGATGAAGAATTGGCAACAGCGCTACATTCTTCCGCCCTCACTGAGAATTAGTTCAGGGAATTGAGCCATGGAAAATTTGTGATTGTGCTGCGTAACGAATGGCTTTAATTATTTGTGAGAAAAACATTATGCTACAATCCATTTCGTCTCTCCAGTTATTGATTCGAATGAGAATCTATAAAGCAGACATTTATTAATTTTGGAATTCCTCACAAATATACACGTAAATGAAACTACGAAGTAGAATTTTTAGATAGCAGATTATTGTTAAACAATAAACAAATATGCCGCTTTGGAACAATTGTTGTCGAAGAACTGTCTGGATATAGCTCCAATAAAAATTTATTGTTTGTTTGTTTCAGTGCCTTACACGAGGCTAAAGAAAAAGATGTTTATTTGTGCAATACTCTTCTTCACTGAATATAATTCGGGTGATCAAATGAAGTTAGAAGCGGGCCACGGTAGCTCAGTCGGTATAGCGACTGGCTACGGGCTGGACGGTCCGGGGATCGAATCCCGGTGGGGGGCGAGATTTTCCGCACCTGTCCAGACCGTCCCTGGGACCCATCCAGCCTCCTGTACAATGGGTACCGGGTCTTTCCCGGCCGGGGCCGGGGTGTGACACAGACCCCTCACCCTCTTCTAGTGCCGTGGTCAAGAAAGAGTAGAGCTATACCTCTACTCCCCCTATAGGTCCTACGGCCTGTACAGAACCTCAGTGCCTGTACAAGGGTGCAATTTACTTTACTTTTAAATAAAGTTAGAAGGGATGGGTGAGAATGTAGCACGTGTGGGTAAAATAAATAATGCATTTTCAAGCCTTTAGTGGGGAATACTAAAGGAAGAGTTCACTTGGAAGTTTAGTGTAGACACATGATAGAGTGAGAATGTGTGCCGTAGTTGTAGGATATGTGGCTGAGGTTTGTGACATGTGGCAAGGTCATTTGCGAACTGTAATGAACCGTTGACCTTCGTAGAGGGGGGAAATTTCTTGACTCTCTAAGGCTTTTTGAGAAGGCCCCATCTCCTTGAAACTACAAAGAAAATTACATGTGGCGCCCCAGAAGCGAGGGAAAATCAAGAACTGGGAAGAGCTGACGACTGCAAGTAGCAATGTCGCAGGAGCCTACGGGTTGCAGAAGTTTGTCATGACGCTGTCAGTGGTGCTGACAGTGGCGCTGTCAGTGGTGCTGACACTTCCCCACGACTTCCAACAGCTCGGGGGTCCACTCAGGTCTCTTATGCGAAGAGTGAATCGAAGGCTCTTTTTTCCTGTGGATGAAACAACCAGGGCTTAAATTTAAAAACTCCCACTTGGTGCCGATTTTAAAAATGCGTGGGTCTATACCCCCATGCACTCATATCTTCATGGAATGATGCTTAACCCTCCCAAGACTAAAACTAACTCGTATTATGTTTAAAGCTTCAGTCCGTACCGCGCAGTAAACACACTCCGTCTCGGTTATAAAAACCAACAAGTTAACGCCGTGTAGGGAAATAATCGTTGTTTTTTTTAGATGCGTGCAAAACAAATGCACTCTGTGGGCAGAATGTAAAATTTTTGTTGTTAAACTGGCGGTACATAAAGTAACCAGTGGGCTCTAAGTCGACAACTTTGGCGTGACCTGACATAAATGTCGGTTAGCGAAAGGAACTCACTTTTGCTCAATGGAGCGACTCAAATCGTACATCTGTTGCAGACGTCAGGCATCATTGCCCAGTCATTAACAGTGAAATGGCTCTCCACACGCTGCAATAAAAGTGCGGTCAGCTATCATACATTATGGCCCACATGAAACTTTATAGCCTCTGCTGCAGCGCAGTTGTTGTCTGGTCTAGACAGCGGAGATATTTTATACAGTTTTACATTAAATATGTCAATTAGCGATGACATACCCGCCAGACGTCGTACTGCTGAGGCTAGCACTTCTTCGGGGAAGCCGTCTAAACCTTCGGCACACGTATACCAGATGGCGACTCGCTACGTACTGGACCGTCCGAGGTTTGAATCCTGGTATGGGGAGAGATTGTACGCACTCGTTCAGTTTGGCACTGGAGCTGACCCAGTCCCCTGCACAATGGGTGGTACCGGGTCTGTATCCCGGGGATAAAGTGGCCGGAATATGGCGCTAACCACTCACCACCACGTAGCGTGAAGGCTAAAGAAAGTGTAGAGTTATACCTCCTCGCCCTTTGTGTCTCTTCATTACATGTTACAGGGTGAACTTTACCTTTTGCCTCGACAGATATGTTATATTCAGAAAGATAATTTTGTTTTAAACACCCCCCACCCCCATCAGATCCTTGAGTACGCAAGGTTCTTTAACTGGGCTTGCAGCAGGATAGTCGTTTCTTCATATCTTCATTACCTGAAGAAGGAAATACTAATCAGTTCCGAAACATTGTTGTATGAATTTGTTTAAAACACTGGGAGTTTGAAGACATACCACATAAATCCCAGTGATCCTGAATTAATGTTCTAAACGTCTAGCACAATTCATACTATTTGCCATCTGCTGGAATATCAATATGAAACAATGGCTAACCCTTTAATTTACCCACTGAATTGCCTGTGATGGACATTATACAGGGTGATTCAGGAGGAATAGTCAGTGCTTTGAGAGATAATTATTTAGTACAATGTGAGAATAAAATATGTAAACATGTGTCCAATTTGAATGGTTACCGCGATAGAGCTGTTTGGACCTACGAATGTACGAGCCCTGTGAATAGTAATAGAGTGAAATTACTTACTGTTAATTTTATTGTATTTTAGTGTACAAGTGACAAATCTATTACACAGAAATGACAAATTTGGTACAGTTCGCAATAAGTGTTCGATAATACCACTTTCATCGTCATTGCACTTTGCAACTCTTGTGCGAAAATTGCGTGTTGTTCGTCTGAGTTGGTCTTCACGTTTCGTTATGCTGGCAGCAGCATCCATATTGCGAGGGACCAATTCGTCTGATGTATCCACATTTATTTTGTACACATCGCTCTTCATCCAGACCCACAAACAAAAATCTAGCGGATTTAGGTCTGGAGATTGAAACAGCTCCATCTCGGCAACCTTTCACAATCAGACACATGTTCATTTTCTCTTCTCTTGCAATGACCGATACTATTACCTGCCAAAATATTGACTTTTTCTCTTGAATCACCCTCTATATATCATCAAATCTCACGCCATATTTCTATTGCTTACATCATTTCAAAAAATTTGTGCGGGTCCGAGAATGTTTATTCCATTTCGTTAACTTGTTGCTTTTTTTGAAGTGAGGATTTAGTAGATTTTCGCCCAACCCCCAAACTGGAGGACCACTCCTTGTCGTCTGTCCGCACCTGCCTGAACGACATTATATCGTTATAAAACTTTAAAAGGTTTGTCTTTGTAATGGACTTTCTAAGGGCTCATCATGAGGTAGGTATTCCGTACTAAATGATTGTTACTTGCCTCGTGTTTCGAAGAGGTACGTTGGCAAGTTTTTCCGGAAATACTTCGCCGTTTCCTTGTCTGTCGTTCCGCCATTGTTCCACAATCACCTTAATCCTCGCAATATTCTTTTTACTGGAACAAGCTGGCGAAATGTGGGAACTCGGCAAGCACTGGATAGGATGTACTTTCACGTTATGTGCTTCGGAGGTTTACTGTAATTAGAGCAGTGCTGACTTTTGGGAAGGTTTGGAGGTGTCAGAAGGCACGATCTTTAAAACGCAGTGGTTGGCACCGATACGCTGGTTGACCATCTACAGGTCAACATTATATTACAGTTTTAATTAGCAATTTTAATGAGTACTCCTTGTCGTGAAATTTTGCGACACGATTTGACACCAAGCACTCGTTGAGCGTGATCCGGTTTGCTTACTGCTTATCCCATATCAGGGTTGTCCAAAGTATTCAGTTTATCCTTAAGTTCAAAGTTCATGGTGGAGTGATTTGCAGTTTGGATAATAGAGGTCTTGAAGCTTTCGAGGTGACAGAATTGAATAAAATATTCTCAGGCAGACAGCCGCGTCGAGGTGTGAAAGTTCCGCCCAGTAGCGGGAGAGGCTCGCATTCCATCCCCTGCCCGAATCGAATGGAGATCTTCACAGCACAGATCAGAGCACCTATTCACCAGTTTGGGTGTTGTCAAGCCGTCAGTAGCGCTCTGAAGAGGGGGAGGGGGTCAGTCCAAGAAACGCTGGAGAACTTTCGCACCATGATTTGGCTGTGTGCCGAAGAGGATTTTATTGAATTTTGGATAATATTTGGAACGTTTTGGGATCAAATCTCAGTGCGCAGACGCGTTATTTTGGCGTTTTATTTTGGAATTTTTCAGAGTTATCCCCAATTGTTGGGGTACGCGGTGGCACACTTGATTGAGGCATTGTGCTACAAGCCGGAAGGTCGAGGGTCCGATTCCCGATGGTGTCATCGGTATTTTTCATTGACATAATCCTTTCGGCCTCTCTGTGTCTCTGGGGTTGACACAGCCTCTAATAGAAATGAGAACCGGGAATATTTCCTGGGGGTAAAGTCTTCCGGTGCCTAGGGTTGACAACCTTGTCATTTTCATATGCCGAATTTCTTTAAATCTGACAGCCTCAACTTCCTGGAACCCTCAGGGCCTGTCCAGGCATGTGCAGGGATTGCTTTACCTTTTACTCGCAAATTTTGCTACAAAAGTAAAGCCGTCTTTGTCTACCCTATGAAGGCACAGAGGCGGAGCAGTGGTACAGTACAGTATAACTCTCTACTCATGAGGCAGCCGTCACTCTTAAGAAACTGCTCTATTGCTGAACCGTAGTGCTGAAACGCAGGCAAGTTGATTGGCCAAGAGTAAGAAGAAACAGAAATGCACAGGTTGATGCCCATGTCCGGTTTGCATTCTACACGTCCGCCGCTATGTTGGACATTCGATAAGATCTGCGTGCTGGCCACGTGTATATTTTAGGAGCATGAGAGAGCAACTTCCAGCTACCAAATCCCCCCCCCCCCCCGCCCTCCTCTTATTCATGTCACATTCCCAATCCTTTTCTTTTTGACATGCTGCCTGTTTTGTAAAATTTGTGTAGGTTCAATTTTACGTAAGACATATCTTAATTTAATGTGTGCAGCCGCGTACGTTTGATCAAGCATTCCTTTATAACAAAGTACAAACATGTAGTGCCAGACAGATGGGTGGCCTGACAGAGGGGAAATTATGCGCACTTGAAGTGCAAATGTGTTGACCATTCTCCTGGAAATGGTATATAAAACAGGTGAAAAGTTGACGCTTACCCTACAACTGGCTACGATGGCCCAGAGGTGGAGTAGAAATATAACTGTACTCTTTCTTTAACATCGACGCTAGATGGGGCGTGTAGTCAACGCGACTTTTCGGCCGCTTTGCTCTCCGGGAATGAGACCCAGTACGCATTATACAGGAGGCTGGGTGGGCCCTTGGGCCAGTCTAGACGGGTGCAGAATATATCTCCACACTGGGATTCGATCCCCGGACCGTCCAGTCAGTAGCGAGTCGCTATACCGACTGAGCTATCCCGGCCTACTTAACTGGGTAGACAAGTGTAATCTATCAACACCATACCAACTAATAATACAGTTTAACTGTAAGATAGTAATACTGAAGTGATTTTGTTGTTTATTTAAACGGCGTCAACTGCGTACAGTCGGATAATGAGGAGGTCCATAATTTGTAGTCCTCAAATGAGAGAGGATTTTTGGACAGGGATCGTGTACTTACTGGTCTGGGAATTGTGAGAAATGCATGCAAAGCTTTTGTTGGAAACTTGAATGGAAAAAGTAGAACAAAAAATGAGAGGGTGATAATAAAATATGTCCGAAAATGAGTGGTGTGATCTGGCTTAGGAAAGGTACCAATTGCGGGCCGTTGTGAAAGGAGAAATGATTTTGGGATTCCATAAAAGATGAGTAGTTCAGTCCCTTGTCGAGGGACAAGTAACTTTTTCCAAGTCTGCGCTACTCGATGAGTTTATGTCAGCCGCACGTTGTATTCTTCGACTACTGAATTGGAAAGTACACAATGCGACACTGAGCTTCTCGTGAGGGGCGTCATACAGTCTTCCGGCTTGTGAGCTCAGGTTCCTTCGAACTAGCCTCTGCAGTGTAACGTACATTTGAACCCTGCAAGTATGTACAAATGCAGCTGACATTCCGGTTGAACCTGTAACACTACTTCAAACCTTAACATCTCATTTGATCGCTGTATAAAGACGTTTGTCCGAAACGGTGTTTAACCATTTACAAGACTACTCGGTGCCTTAACCTAGAATACTTCAATGAAATCCCATGCAACATGCGAGATTTTAGCTTATCACAACGGTTGTACTGAGGATTTGTGTTATTCTATAGTAATATGCTACGTTTATCGAAAGCAAGGATATTTGGACATCCTTGTTCTGCTTTGTAACAAATAAGTTGAAGTATTTTCTGATCCTATCTCAGTTAAACACAAAATCACGGGCGCCATTTACATGTTTAACATGACTTGTCTGGTTCGGGTTGTTCATTAAACGTCTTTCTCTGAAAATGCTTGCTGGAATGTTACAGCAGTTCACTTTCGCTGTGGTGTCGTTCATCAGACACATGTCCGGCCTCTGTCTCCTTGTTATGCAGTCAGTGGAGCTCTGTAGGTACCCACTGCGCTTTAGAAAGGTCATGATAGTATTCTTTTTTGTTAGGCAAGGCATCCCCCTTGTGTTATAACAGACTAATAAGTAAAAAAAAAGTAAATAGAGTCTAAGCACAATTTTAATAAAGCATAATTTTAAATAATTATTAGCAACATTTTTTATTTCGTACTATGACAAAAAACGCAGAACTATTTCACAAATTATCACACTCCTACATGTTTCGACACTATCGTGTCATCCTCAGGGAGTTTGTAATCAATACCATGCGAAGTTACACAAGTATTTGAAATGCAGCTGTTGGTAATACAGTTTAAAATTAAGATCTTTCACATAGGGTTTACTCAAGTTGGTCAAAGTAGAAAATAATTAAGTACAAAATAAGTACAAAATAATAAAATGTGAACTGTACGTATATTAAAATAAAAAATTATTAGCAACATATTTTGGATTTTTTAAAACTCCATCATCAGGCTGAGTACATACCATGGGAGGAACAAGTGTGTTACAGTGCCATAGGTATTGAACTCTCGTTTTACATAAAATTGAAGATATTGTAAGGGGTATTATATTAAAATAAGCTATGCAGCCGTGATAGAATCTGGTAACACAATGAACTATAAAACGTATTAAGCACAATGTAGTATGCTGAAAGCCTTGTGGAGATGTTTAGAGATAGGCTAGCAGACTTGAGATTAACGGTCAGCGCGAGTGTGTCTGAAGGCACGATTTATGGTGATGTAATGCTTGTTTGTTGTGTAGGTGTATGCACTGGTTGGGTTTTTTGTTGTGTATGTTAAATACGATTATGTAGAGGTAAAGCAGTCCCCTTACAGGCCTGGAGTGGCCCAGAGGGTTCCAGGAAGTTAAGATTCCCGGATTTCATGACAATGGAACAGGATGGTGGTAAGGTTGTCAGCCTTATCCACCGGGCGCCTTTACCACCATGAAATGCTCCTGGTACTCATTTCTGTTAGACGCTGAGTTGATCCCAAGGCCATAGTGCGACCGGAAGGATTTTATGTCAATGAAAAAATTCCAATGACACCATCTGGGATCGAACCAGCGACCTTCCGATTTGTAGCACAGCACCTTAACCACTATGCCACCGCGGTCCCCAAATACTATTATGTTGTATATATAATACACAGTGAAACTTCAAGTTATATATATATATATATATATA
>Ga0136643_10010763_pt1 | contig 13521 bp, 6 predicted proteins | sample TergutLab28metaG_FD_96883 | JGI IMG/M metagenome (GOLD analysis project Ga0136643, IMG submission 96883) | Labiotermes labralis P1 segment gut microbial communities from Petit-Saut dam, French Guiana - Lab288 P1 (version 3) (version 3) | ecosystem: Host-associated > Arthropoda: Insects >...
CTCGGATACCACATCACCAACAGCCAATCCCGCTACATAACACCAACACGCCTCAAGTCAGCACATTACAGCCTACACAATAACGCACCAAGTAGTCGCAAGCTCCTGAAGATGGATGTATTAGCATCCGAAACATGTTGAGCAGTAAATTTACATAATAAAACAAGTGTCATCAAGTTGGTCTACCTTTATTCAAATATCAAGATGATGCACGGTCCAATACGCATAAGTGACCTCCATATTCAGGGAAAGCAACCTATACTGCCTCTTAAGTGTTTTACTTGTATTTAGCCCGAATATGACCTACGCGGGTTGAAACATATTGCTTCTATAAACACCAAAACTTGGTTGTGTTGATGGTTATAAATTATATAACTATTATTGACGTCGGAATTCCAGTTGCATATATATATATATATATATTTCCCAAGACCTACCTTGTATCTTCGAAAATATATATGATGTTTAAGAGAACGATCACGACGCGATATCTGATTCACATACCCAAATTACAACTCATTTTTACTTCTAGGATCCTCCGACTATAAGCTTATGTCGATAGGACCATCTATTATCATACTATTTCAAGTGGTATCGGGCCTACAAGCTTTTATCATACACGGTTTCAAATCTAGGAGCTTTTCAACATATTACACTTTCTGCACGCAGCTACAATTTTAAGCCATCAAGATAATGTATTTATGAAAACATTAGTTATAACAGGATAAGACGTATTATTGCTTACTAAAACAAGATCAAATCTCAGCCTGAATAAATCTGTTATTACGGCTGTAAATTTTACCTTTTAATTATTACATACAGCCTGAAGATGACATGGTCATCATGTACGTGCAGCTAACTTCCAGACTTTTAAGCATATATTAGTGTTTGAAGGAGGAGTGGTCGTTGTAATGTTAAGTTTATGTAACTGATATGACATACGAATAAATATGATGTCCACGGTAGAGCGGAAAACCCTGTCGCGGTGCCATTTTGTCCACCATGAATTCCAGACATACTGGAGTTGGGTCTAGCCTAATATGTAACGTGTGCATATATCTGATTATGAATACATGTAAACAGATGTGAATGAAGCTGCTTTGAGTCACGGTGATATTTCCATACTTTATTGGCAATTAATCCGATGTGTTTACCCAAACCTCGGCAGCAGACGGGGATTGAAATATCGATCTTCAAATGTTCTGTATACAGCATACGGTAAGTCACAGTATAAAGCATGCCGGTCTGCATATTTATGTAATCTAATGACAGACTTCTTTTGTATGGGACTGAATTAGACCTCTTTTAGTGACCTTCCCCCATTATGGTCGGATTAAAGAGACAGCCGCAGTGGCAGCGGACAGCAATAAGCCAGGCTACATTGTGAAGGCGCGGCCGAGTTTCAAATTGCGGTCCGCAGCCTAATGGCTCACCAGTAGTCTACTGCGCAACTCACAATTCCACATAGTTAAACAAATGTCACACGTCTCTTAAATACGATACGAGGCCGACAATAAGATTTCCTGGACCACTAGCGGAAAGATATATGTCGTCAGAGTGAATATTTTGCCACCTGCAGGGGCTTGTTTTCCTCGCAGATTTGATATTTCATGCGTATTATTCCAAATATTTTACACAAATCATTAATATTTCCAACTAACAATTAGAAATAATCACTTGTTATAACGGGTTATTGCCGGTCCCTGTGGCCGCGCGGTCTAAGGCGTAGGTCTGCGGCAGCTCACCTGCTGAGATTGTGAGTTCGAATCCCACTGGGGGCATGAATGTTTGTCTGTTGTGACTGTTGTGTGTCGTCAGATAGAGGTCTCTGCGACGAGCTGATCACTCGTCCAGAGGATGCGTATTTGTCTAGAAACCTCGTGATTGAGGAGGCCATGGCCCACTGGGGGCTGTTGCGCCAAAACAAAACAAAAATACGGATTTTTATTTCCTAATATGAGCTAACATGTTCTAATCCCGATCCCAGATTTTTCAAATTTTATACTCTAGACCCACCGAGTTGGTACAGTAGGGTCTTTCCTAAGGGATCAGCCTGAATTCTTGCCTGTGCCTTGTAGCTGGGTCAAACAAATTAGACATTCACCGACATTGCCGCTACACTGTGCTTGTCACACAGACACTACATACGCAGCACTGTATGTTAGCCACGTCACAAGACTGCGTAAAAAATAACAAAAGAGGTTTTAATTTTATTACGATTTTACTGGGTTCTAAATTAAGGTTTTTTAATCAAAGATTGGAAAATGTAATATAGGCTAACTGTAACGTACGGTAATAAGTAACGTGCATTACACGCATAACGCTACATTATATTAAAGTGCAAACATTCACTAGTTTGTTATGTCTTATCACAATAAACCTAACATATTTTAGAACACCAAGAAGCAGAAAACTTACTTAATCCTTTGGAGAATTAAATCCATCCAAACTGTGCATAAAACAAGTTCATACCTCACAAAGAACGTAACCCGTCTCAAACATAAATAAAAATTAAACAATGTTGTTTAAAGAAATAATCTATGTTGATTATATCGTTAAAAAGTACACACTATAAGGAAAATGTGTTGCCTTTAAATGTTATGGTACGTGGCACATTGGTTACCGCTAGCTGTACACTGGTAACACATACTGAAGTCTGTAAATTACAAACAAACACAACTGAATACATCGTCCTGATATAAGGTCGTTACACAATCATCAAAATACACGATTACCATCAAACACACCTTCAGGACGTACTTATACTAATGAATATTTTTATATCCAATGTGACTGTTTTCACTGGTGTCTCCTGTAACCATCCGTTACGTGTTAAATGAAATTTTTCGCAAAAAAAAAAACTTCTCACGAAAGGAACGTAATGATACCAAAAGAAATACGACACCCTCTTATCCTCGTTGTTGCACCGCGCATTTCGTAGAATCACTCTAATTATTAACCAACAAATGCACCATATACAATTTCACATTAAAACACTTAAAATCGCTCCGACATGTTTCGATCCTAAGATCATCATCAGGGAGCTACGTTGTTCCTTGCTAAAGTCATTTTAAAAACATTCACAATATAATTCCATTATATTAACGGGGTGTTGTGGCAGCATATCGTGTTGTGCGTCGTGTGTTATGTAGTGAAAGTCTTTAACTACGTAACACACGACGCACACCATAGCCAGACGCATTCCTAACAACGTACTCTTACACAACACGATATGCTGCCACAACACCCAGTTAATATAATGGAATTATTTTGTGAAGGTTTTTAAAATGACTTTAGCAAGGAACAACGTAGCTCCCTGAGGATGATCTTAGGATCGAAACATGTCGGAGCGATTTTAATTGTTTTAATGTGAAATTTTATATAGTGCATTTGTTGGTTAATGATTAAAGTGACGCCCTCTTCTTAGAATTTCATAGAAGGATGCTATCCGACAAAAAAAACCTGGAACTTCTAATCGTGTTCCATAATTATGTCATTCCCGCACTGTCTGTAAAGTAGCCTGGAAATAATACATTTTGTATGCATCTGAATAAATCATCGTAATAAAACAAAGATTGTAGTACAAGACATGAACATTATATGACATTTCTTACACAGGCATACCACTGCAGTGATGACAAACATTTTAGGCTGGTGAAATTATAAATCCGAAGATTTTTACAGACCTTTAAAATGTTACTGTTCAGTGTCAACTCGAACGTACGCATAAATAATCAATGGGGAAGAAATGCGTAAAGCGACCGTCGTTTGTTTTGAACGCGATGTCTGAATGTAGATATGTCACAAACACATGCACAGATGAAGAATTATAATGTGTAACAGTACTTACGGTGTAATCACCGCTGGGTGCATCGCCTTCCTTCCAGTAAAGGAGGTCACTGCTTCACCACATGCCGGAGTAGCGCGCGGTATGTCCGGGTGAACACCCGGCTCGTGAGGCTGCCCCTGGCCGCCAGGTCCAAACCTCGCATCTCCGCTTTCAGCGAAAGCAATCCTTTATCACCACCAGAGCTGATTACTGGACACCACCGGAATGGAAATAAAACAAAGAGTTAAATAATAACCGGCACGGTGAATAATACTGATTAATATTCCAAATTAAGAGGTTACGATTTCCAAATGATTGGCAAATTATTAACACGATTTCATCATCACTGGTAAGGCTCTAACTGCGGAGTATCGCGAGTTCTCTTGTGTGTGTGTATGTGTTATCGGCAGAGCCAGGACAGATTCCGCACTAGTTTCGGTACAGGGGGTGGCAGAACAGACTTGGACTAGCAAGAGCAGCTCCCAATGTACCAACCCACTTCAGCATCTCTTGCGCACCCTCCCTTCCCACACTTTCGCACGGCATCCCCCTTCATCACGAAATATCTCTCTCCTTCCCCTCTCGACCCCACCCTCATCTCTCTCCCCGCAGAACCCTCTGCAGCCATGGGCTTAGCTCCAGCCCTGGAACCAATACCAAACCATGTGTGTGTGTGTGTGTGTGTGTGTGTGTGTGCAGTACCAGCGCTCCGAAATTCGAAAGCCGAACGCTACCGACAAAACACGAGGACGCTGCTAGTCGATACTCGCTTCTCTCCCTGTTGGTGGGTGAGAGACAGAGATAGAACAGGAAAAGAGAGGCGGCTGACTGAAAGAGAAAGAGAAATAGGTACAGATGAATGGAATGAGACAGTTAGGGAGGAGGAAGCTGTGGAGAGCTGTTCTGAACTCAACAACTGACCCTAGGAGTCACGCTATCACACCTAGAAAATCCATTTCTGCCTAGAAATATCTTGAATGTAGTGTCCACTTTATTCAGCCGAAACTCAATGCACGATGTTATGCTTCGTTTCTGAAGAATGTGCACAAATTCACATGTCGTGTCCTTTCAGTCTCTCTATTTAACTGAACTTTACAAGTCGGATGGGTATAAATCTTACTTTGTGTTCGACAGATCACGTGTTCGGATATCGACAGGAACATTGACAATTATGAGGTTTCTCATTGATTTCCTCAGCATTTCCAGGCAAGTGCCGGAATAACAAATGCAGCCATTACCAGCAAATAAACTTTTAAGTCTAAAGAACCCTCAAAGAAACCAAATATAAAAATGAAAATAAAAATTATTTCATGCTTTCGTATGAGAATCGTGATGTTGGCAGATTTCAGTGGCCGCTATATCTCAGAATTGACTGTGCTGAACCGCTCAAACAAACAAACGCTGGGTTCGAATACTACTCTACGGACGTGTGTATGCACCTTCTCTGTGTTGTGTTCTACTGTGTAAGTACAGTCCTTACTACGAACCGACCCCTCGTCCGAGTAAAAGGTAAAGCAATCCCATTACAGGCCTGGACAGGCCCTGAAGGTTCCAGAAAATTGAGGCTCCCAGATTTCATGACAATCGGCACATGAAGGTGGTAAGGTTGTCAGCCCTACGCACCGGCCGCCTTCACCCCCCAGGAAATATACCTGGTACTCATTTCTGCTAGAGGCTGAGTCAACTCCAGGACCATTGTGCGGCCGGAAGGATTATGTCAATTAAAAATGGGACCATCGCGAATCGAACCCACGACCTTTCGGCTTTTGGCGCAGTGCCTCAACCAACTGCGCCACTGCGTGTCCCCCCCCCCCTCGACCGAGTAGTCCTATCAAATGATAACATATACGATTTGCAAAACCGGAAAACAGAAGTTCCTTGGTCGCAAGAGCCTGCAGCTATATTCAGAGAGGTACTGTCCCTTACTCAGGAGAATGCAGTTGGCCTGCCCAATGTGGATAGAGTCCCTTATCACTCTCGACGTCGGTCGAAAGAACTCATACAGATCCTGAGTCGCTATAACTGCATGACCGCTTTTCCACTGGTCGCCATTTGTTCTTTGTTTAGTTTGTAAGAATCCTGAGGCAACATGGAACTGGTATAAGCAAAATAATGTTATTGTCTTACACGTAAAACCACGACTGCACTTCACCCTAATTTATTTTTAACTGGACTACACCAGTTACTGATCACAAGCAAAGGACGATCGATTCTCCCCAGCTCAAACCACTGCCAAGGTCAACTAAAAATTCGTCAGTCGGTATCAATAGTTTCGCTGTTGTGGTCTTATCAGGTCAAGATGCAGCAATTAAACTTCACACTCGCCAATTCAAAGCGCTAACCAGTCACCAGTAGGAATTTAAAATATGGAACAGAAACAAAAAAGGTGTAACGAATTGATTCCCTAGAGCAATGACTTCTTGATGAAATGAGAGTTTCTCAGACAATTAGGTAAAGTGATCCCGTTAGAGTCCCAGTGTGGCCCAGACCACGGCACTAGAAGGGGGTGAGTGGTCAGCAGCACGCTCCGGCCGCACTTTACCCCCGGAAAAGACCCGGTACCAATTTTACAGGAGGCTGGGCGGGCCCCAGGGCCGGTCTGGACGGGCTGAAAATCTCGTCCCCACTGGGACTCGAACCCGGACCGTCCAGCCCGTAGTCAGTCGCTATACCGACTGAGCTATCCGGCCCACTTCTCAAACAATTATCCGCCTTATATGCCAACAAAAGATTCTTTACTGAGTTTGCAGGTGCCACCACCAAACCTCGTCCTGAACAATATTTATCCAGAGCACATCAACATCTTGTGATTCTTAAAAGTCCCTTTTAATTTGCAAGATAATTGGGTTTTCTGATAGAAAATAGGGAGCAGAATATCAGATATCCTGGGTTGTTACGCTGAGTAGCAGGCTTATTGATTTTCGGCACTTCGAAAGAATTTTCTAGGATTCCGCGACCCTTAAAGAAGAAGGCACTATGTTCCTTCGAAACGTCTGGAGGAGTCAATAACCGTGCTACACAGCATAACAACCCAGAAGAGCTGATTCCTCAATATCAATGTGGCAGAAACCTCCAATCTCAAAATAGAAATGTTCTCAATTCAAAGCACATTCCCTGAATTCAGTGTACTTTTTAATTTTCTGCAATGGTTATTCTGCAATGTTACTGGATTTCCTAAACAAATAAAATCGTTTATGAATTAAATAATAGTGTCACAAAACAAAATCACATAGAATAAAAACCATCAGTGACAAGGACTGTGCAACCTGTTTTGCCATAGGTTTAAAACAGCAGCGCCAATAATATTCAAGTAAGCATCAAAAAAGCCGGCACAAAAAAAAATTGTAAATAGCATCTGGACTAAAATAAATTGTCGCTGTAACTCAAGCAGGCTTACAGTTTCTCATCATATCAATTTTTTGAAGGTGTGGCACAGTTACTTTGGTTCTTCGATTTACATTTAAAAGTCAAGACCGCTACGGAAGTAATGCAGTAAGTTTTTACGACATGACGTACGTAAAGAAACAATGATGGCGATAAAGCGACAATCTAAACCTTCTGTTTCACAATTTGTACGGAAAACAAGGCAAAGAAATCGCCTGCCTACAGCCTAAAGTACGCTCTGAAGAAAAATCTTCACTCTCTACACGAGACCTGTAACTTACTTCTGAACTTATTAATTTCAGTAATATTGGCATCAAGAAGACGCGACAGAAAACAAGCGTATTTGTGTAACTCCTCGATATATACCACTGAGTCCAGAACCATAACTACAGGACAGCTGGAAAACAGATATCTTGCACTTAATGGCTGTCAGCTTACACAAGAACACAAACTGCACGTCACAGTCTCGTGGACGGGTTACGAATGATCAGTGTTTAGAAACGAATAGTTTGTTCTGTCTCAGTGCCTTCATGGTAGTACCAGTTGCAGGTTAGTTCAGCGTATATTACAAAGACAAGATGACCTGCTTGTGAATCCGTGACGAGAGTTTCCTCTTTTGCAAAACGCCCCGATCATTTCCGGGGCCCATACAGGATATTATGAAATTCATAATGGAGGTTCTTTTCCTCTGGAGTAAAAATGCCGGGACATGAAGCTGACCACACACCTGCATGTGACGCCGAGTTTAAGAATGATAGGAGCTATACCGCCATACCCACATATGACTTCACGACGTCCGCAGGAATAACATTGCTTTTAATTATGAATTTCAAGCTGCAAGAAATGTGAAAAGAGGACGTCGGTTTCTTCTTCTACATTGTTTATCCATTCGCCGGAAAGTACCGATAAACGTGACTGGATACGAACAACTGGGGATTTCCACCGATTCCTTGCCGAAATAGAACCACGACTCTTCGGTTCGTCGGCCGGTACCCTACTAATTCTACGGACTGAGCTAATCCTGCTCCCATTCCCCATTCTAATGGCTACAATTTAAACAATGACTTCGACATTTCTTCTTCTCATCTTAGAACTTTACAGCTATAGTTGTGACCAATCGGATCTCAATTGACAATGTGTCTATTTAACCCGTAATTTGAATTAGATAAGTGAGTGGCCTATAAACCTGCAAAGGTGATCCTAACACTTGGTGGAGAAAGCATAAAAAATTGTGATAGCTTGTGTCAGGATTCGAACCCACCTCCATGTGCTAACACGCTACTTGACTTACGGTCATGAGTGATGAACGTTACGTGACATTTGACCTGCCGTGTACCATAAAACACACGCTGCTCTTTAATCTGATATTTACATCTGGGCACGTATTTTGTTTATCCTGCTCACGCATTGTATCAGTACTCCCCGAGGATGGCCCCTTGAAGGCTGAAACATGTGGGAGTGTAAAAGTATGAATAAAGAGGCTTTTATATTTATTAGTGCATTAGTCGGATTTTTAAGCAAAAAAAAATGCTGCCAATACTTATCTTGTTAACACCACCTGCGTACACGTTTAGGTTCTGATTACAGCTTGCTACTGTTTCTCCCTTCCTCTTGAATTCGAAATATGATGAGATCGAGGTGCTTTTGTCTTTACATAATTTAGATGTAATCTAACACATACTTAAATAAACTTACCTTAGTTATTACATGTTAGTCAATAGTGATTGCAGAGCCTGTAATATTGTATATTCGATTTTCTAAATACATTACAAACCAATGAAACATACTTCTGTAAATTTACCTCTACATACATGTGAGGTGTAAGACGCGTCAAATATTACAACAAATTTACATGCCGTTCAAGTCCTTCACATTTACTCCTCTGTAACGAAAATTGTACACAAGTGCAGTTTATTCATTTTGTTACCACAAAAATTATGTTCGGGCTTACAATATTCGGAATTGTGACAGATTCCCGAACAATTATTTGCAGTGTAAAAACCGGCGAGACTAAATTGTCGTTTCATATAAGAATCAATCCACATTTCAAAATTACAAAAGAACTGTACCAATATGATTTATATTGGTGTCTACTGAACAGAGCGGGCAAGCGGTTTCTACTTACGTCATGGCAGCAACTTACACTCGGAGATTAACATAAATTATAAACTAAAAATTAACCTGTTATGTAAGTGTATAGCCTACGTGTATACACTTGCATTAGAGTTATGTTCGTAATTATACCATACAAGTCCTTTATTTTTGCAACTAATGCACACAAATTATTATAAAATTGTTAAACAGTTAAAAACATTTAAAATTATAATAGTTGCTCCAACACGTTTCGATTTACATAAACCATCATCAGGGAACTCTCAGCCTGTGTTTCGCTGAAGTTACAATGTTGACTTCGGTTACATATCTTTATTTGAAGTTATCGGTATTGTGGCTGCAAATGCAGCCACAATACCGATAACTTCAAATAACGATATGTAACCGAATTCAACATTGTAACTTTAGCGAAGAACAGGCTGAGAGCTCCCTGATGATGGTTTATGTAAACCGAAACATGTTGGAGCAACTATTATAATTTTAAATGATTTTAACTGTTTAACAATTTTATAATAATTTGTTTGCATTAGCTGGATAAATAAAGGACTTAATACTATCAACATGCACGGTGCAACTACGAACATTATACCATAGAAAGTTTCTATCCAAAATTATGAATTTTCTCCGGCTCGAAACATTCACATGTTACTGCTTTGAAACGGAAATCTCAAGAGAGGAGTGGTGTAGTCTTTAGGTTTGTTTTATTCGTTTAACGTGGCCTTAAAACAAACTAATTAATACATAAACACAGAGGTGCAGATACTACCCTATATTTCGCGTAACCACCGCATCAGTGTTACCGCTGGTACGAAATTAAACGTAGGGGTACAAAATGTAGTATTTCTCCACTGGTAGTATGCTCATGCAAAGCTTCCTGAATATAGGTCTGTAGATTTAAAAGATTTAGAAAGATACCCACATCGATATACATATACATTGGACCTAATACAGACATAAAGATAATATACATCCAGTTTTACTTCTAAACGACGACATATATGCTGTGATTATTGACGTTCCGGTTACATTTTATCTCGAATGATAGCTTATACTACTACTCGTTTGTACCAATATAATACAGGGCTATTCGAAATGATTGTCGGGGTTTTAACAACTTGTCATACACAATACACTTGAGGTAGGAGTATATGTGTTTTTTCATTTAATAGAACAACACTCCAAGCGTTTGTTACAAACTTTACAGGTACTCTATATGTGAACCATTTGTGATTCTACAAACATCAACACGATAATCGAGTGCGTTCCGCATGTCAGCGGTGATGGTTTCAGTGGCGGTTTTAATTCGTACCTTCAGTTCCGGGATACTTGCGGGAAGAGAAGGAACATAAACCTGATCCTTGACGTAACCCCATATAAAGAAATCACATGAGTTTGCAACTGCACTGTATTGTGTATGACCCCGACAATCATTTTGAATAACCCTGTATATTAGTTTAAATAAAATACACGACTTGTTTTACGTTCCTTTTGTCAGCAAATATAATTAATAACATATCTACAACAGAATAATGAATGCTATGAGGTCCGAGTTCGAAGACTGTACAGATTTTTTAGGTTGAAAGAATAATTAACTCGTATCTAGTGGCCGAACAAGATCCATGCGTAGTTCATTCCTGTACGGGACATCGACAAACTAACAAGAGAAAATGTTCAGTCACTAGTGTTCGAAGCCAATAATGACTTGGAGTTCACTACAACATAGCAAAATTTATTTCAGTTCAAGTATTAAGAATTCCAGTACGAGTACCCTGTCTTTAATTTCAGATATATTATTCATGACAACTTCTTAGAGAATATCTGCCATCCAGTAGGCATAATTAAGGCTGCATTCCGTAACAACGTTCAAAGGTAAGTTCCCTCCGTAACACGCAAAGAGGGGAATATAGGCATAGCTCTACTCTTTCATTAACCGCGACGCTAGATGGTAGTGGGTTTTTAACGCCACGATCGGGTCGCTTTACCCCAGTACCTATTTTATAGGAGGCAGTGTGCGTTCCACGGCCGGACCGAATAGATATGGGGAATATAAAATATCTCGTCATCACTGGGGTTCGAACCCCGATCCGTTCATCCCGTAGCGAGTCGCTATACCGACTACGTTATCCCGGCCCCTATTAACCATCTGAAGACGAGATTAACCTGAAATATATTTCAAGGTTCAGTTCGTATCGCGCAGTAAAGACATTCCATCTCGGTTACAGGAACCAGTAAAAAAAATCGCTGTTTGAGATCCACATAAAATATTGAAATGCTCTTTGTGGGCAGAACATTCAAATATTGGATGATCGGTCTGGTGTAATACAATGTCCAATTCGCTTTAAATATTATGACAGTAAATTTCGATACTCATCACAAAATTAGTCACATAATTAATACTTATCTTCAGTTAGAGTGAACTTGGTTGCTTTTGCAGGTGTCAATCCAACAGCAGACAGTACGCCCAATATTAAATCTCTCGTCTACTCCTCACACCACTCCCCAAACAGCATGCCTCGTCACCACTGTGGCCGAGGGCTTGGCATATCTATGACGCTTTTCCATTTACCGAGGAAAGACCTACTCTAGGCGCAAGTAGAGTTTCAAGTACTGAAACACTGATATGTTCAAATAGGACTGGTACATTTCATTGAAATGAGAGAAACAGCGAAGTCAGTAAATCCATTAACCAAGACAGCATGTTGACGATACAATGAATCAGACGTTCAGACACGATATATATGGCGGTATCGTTGCAAGGAGGAAGCCTTTCTCTCAGGAACTACGAACTCCATACAAACTTGCCGAAATAATTAACGTTCCTCTGCATAGTCATTAACGCAGCACATGCTACTGGTATGCAGCGCCCTCTGCGCCATACTGTGTCAAGCAGCACGGTATTTCCCCTTCCCTCCGTTCCCCACTTTGCCTACCTAACCACCGATATAAAACCAGCTTTAACATTTGCACTTTATGTTCGCTCCATATGGTCTCTTTATAAAGTAAGACACTGTATCTAAAACCCTAAATTAATAATTTAATGTCGGCTGTTTGGATTAATACAGGGTTACTGCAAAGGCATTTCACATTTCAAGAGAACAATTTCTGTGAACAATTTGAACAAGATACAAAACACGATACGTTTTTAAATATTAATTCAGACAGTCATTTTCTGAAACTGTAAGAACCCAACGCAAATTCCACCGGTAACCATGACCACTTTCACCCGATCTATGAACTCGTCCCGCGTTCTGGGTAATCCAAAGCCTCATAAATCCTATCCTTGGGTCCTAACGATTACACTGGTCAACAAACATTTTGTCCCATGAGGAAAAACGTCTATTTCTGATGTATTTTTGGACGCGGAATTCAAATATGTTTCGAGAATTTCTCTATCACCCACACCTTTCGCTGAGTGACAGTGAGTCAAGTGATGAAGATATAAGCCAAGCTAACAAAAACATGGTTTGTGATCCAACATTTGCATTAGCCTGTTTTCCCAATGCACCACACCTGCTGACTTAAGGGGACCTGAATGACAACGTCAGCGGTTTGAACCTGTCAAAGAAGCAAGCTGAACTTTTAGGCTCCAGATTAAAGGGCCGGAATATTCTGCGCCAGGACGATAAGGTGTGTTTTTACCGCGGACGCCATGAAGAATTCAAGGATTTCTTCTCCAAAGAAAATGGTGTCGTGTTGTGCAATGATGTTTGTTCCGTTATGGAAGTTCTTGGCCATGAATATAACCCAGATCAATGACGCTTGTTCATTGATTCGTCAAAAGTGAGCTTGAAGGTGGTTCTACTCCACAACGGAAATGGATTCCCCTCCTTTCCTTTGGTTCATGCAGCCAGCATGAAGGAACGTTATGAAAGCATGAAGCTACTGTTGGGAAAGTTTAAGTATGACGAATTTAAGTGGAATTTATGTAGTGATCTCAGTGTTGTGGCACTGTTACTGGGAATGCAACTCGGGTACACAATATACTGCTGTTTCCTGTGCGAGTGGGACAGCCGGGACAAGAAGAATCACTATGTAAATAAACTGTGGTGTAAACGAACATCACTGACTCCAGGGGAGAAAATGTCGTCAATCCTCCTCTTGTTCTTCCGGAGAAAATTTATCTGCCCCCTTTGCACATAAAGCTGGGCCTCATGAAAAGCTTTGTGAAAGGTATGGTTAAAACCGGTCGTGGATTC
>Ga0136643_10010767_pt1 | contig 13520 bp, 20 predicted proteins | sample TergutLab28metaG_FD_96883 | JGI IMG/M metagenome (GOLD analysis project Ga0136643, IMG submission 96883) | Labiotermes labralis P1 segment gut microbial communities from Petit-Saut dam, French Guiana - Lab288 P1 (version 3) (version 3) | ecosystem: Host-associated > Arthropoda: Insects >...
GTTGCGCTGACCACGTGACACCCCTCTGTCCGCAAAAGTTGGCACTAACTTCGCCGACCGGCGGCGGCCGCTCTGTCGGTATAGTTCGCGTGCGGACTAAGGCCACGGAGTTTAGTTTAGTTTTAGATGTATTTATAACACATAAGTTTGTCTGAAATTCTCAATAAACAGAAAACCCACTATCACTGACTGTATAATCCTTTTCACTTCCTGTCAACAAATAACCCACAAATCAGGGGCTGCCAGATATCTTTACAGCCGCTTGAATACAAACCCACGTGCAGTTTATTTCCCCACGAAAAAAGAAAATTAAATAAAAGCATTAAGTTGTATTTGACAAAGTAACCAATTTCACCCGAAATTTATCATTAAACTCAATCTGAAAATGAGCAAAAAATAATAAAATAATACTAATATAACCGATATCAGAAAAGGGTAACTGGATTTTTTTTTGCATGTGTAGGAAGAGAAAGAAAATTTATAACAAAATTGTTTAGGATAACCTATATGAGCATATCCTACAAAACCAATGATACCACTGAGACAACTTTGGCCTATAAACATGCTGAATACGTGGATAAATACCGTAAAATGGTACTTATGCTTTAAAATGTCCAGACTGTGGCAAAAATACCCGAGGCTAACAGAGAGATCATTTCGAACCGGGTTTAAAGAACATCTTGTGTCATATAAACAACAAGCCAAAGTACAAAATTTTCTCTGCATCCCCAAGAGTGTAGCCATTCTATCGGACCTATAGGTGAAATCACGGAAGTAATGCAAATTGTAAAAATGAAACGTTTTGAATGTAAAAAAAATTATATTCATGAGGAAACGGGTAAGAATAATAAATTTAACGACAAAAGTTACGTCTGGCTATAACAGAATTTTCGAGACTACAGTCAAGCAAGAACACACCAGAGAACACCACGCCCTCTTTACTACCACCCCTTCTAATAGTACTCCGTAGTGGAATAGAAGTCCAGCACGAAATACGTAACTGCCATCCGGCATTATACGCAGTCTATTACGTGGTTCGTAGTTACACAAAGTCAGTAATATTCAATAAGCAACACCATAACAAATACTCTCAAAATGCCCATCGTTAGACAGATGGAATTAATAAGTTAACTAACCAAAGTGCACAAGAATATTGTATTTATAAACATGCACTTAACTGCTGACAAAGTTGAACCTTTTACTATCAATGATTACAATAGTCTCATACCGTGATATTACAGGTAACCCACCTTGCATCTGAGATCACTGGCCCATACAAACTGGTTTCTGTGTACTGAATCGCATCCCGAAGGCCACCCCCCTATACTTTCGAACACAAGGGATTCAAGAACAAGCAAAACAACTATTGAATTTTTGTTCAACACTTTACAAGGCAAGACGCAATAAACCATATTAAACCATATACTACGTCTGATCCCCCCGAAGGTATCCCTACTTTGGCGTAGTGGTGGGGCTTGTGTGGTCATATGATCCCGACAGCTATGCTGGTAGTAGCGTATGCTACTGGTAGGGCCTCCCATGCCAGACAGGTCAAGGGTGATGACCCAGACAAAAAGGGATACCCTGGCCTTCCAGGTTGGGGGTTGGGCGTGAGGCTAACAACCTCATCCCGTAAAAAAAATCGTTACGAAACCTCAAGAGGAGGCCAAGGCCCTCCCAGGGCTGTAGAGCCAATGATAATGATGAATACGTCTGTTACTGCATTGGCGTGCATACATTGCTAAGGCTTTCCCACTATTCATTTTATTCAACTTTTATTGTGTTTTATTCTATCTTGCAATACAGTTTTATGTTTAATCCGACACACTGGATTATACCAAAGAAGTATCTAACACAATTTTTAATGTTATTATTCCGTTTTCGGAATAATAGGTATCAGTATTTTGTAACAATTTTACACCACTGTTTTTGTGACCTGACGCCTGCCCGATGAAGGCTGATGTAAACGGCCGAAACATGTAGCAGTACTGAATAAATGACCAATATATTAGATCTACACAGTTGTGTTTGTCGGTTAGTATAACACCTTCATTATAATACCTCCACCGCTTTCATACTCGCATTCCTAAGCCTCTTTCATTTCTGCAGATATTGATACAGACCATTTTCAGTACCATCGGTCACACTGCTCTCAATTTCTATTACTGCATTAACAGTAGGTCCTTTCAAATAAATTCTTCTTTTCGGAAAAGCGAAGGTCACATTTTGGGCCAAAAATCGCTTCATCCCAAGTAAAAAAGCTTCGTTATTAAGAAAGTCCCGCCCGGAAGGCCAAATACTTTTAGAAAAATACATTTCCGTGTAAAACTCTGTGTTGACCATTTTGGGCGAAGGAAACAGAAATAGACAGTTCCTAGGACATTATAATACTATGGTTTCAACCTTCAATTTTTGAGGCATCCGCCTTTCAGTCTCGGAGACACTGAACTGTCCCACTGGAGGTGGCGACGTTAATTACAAACGTTTGTTCCTAAACATGCCGTTATTTCAACAATACTGTTCATACGTCTAAAACTATTCACATACCTTTGTACAAACAAAACAAAATGCCAACAAATCACATACTGTACCCACAAAGTCAAAATCCCAATGACTTTTGGCGTACCTTACTCAGTCACATAATCCAACCGCCAAACCACCAGCACTGTGAGGCTGGAGACCCAACCTGACATGACACACAGGACAACCACAGTATATTTACACGTAGTGAATACGTCTCTAAAGGAAGGATATTTTCTCACCTCAAGCAACAACATTCAACGGACCCTATACATGATGGATATTCACCCAGCTTGTTATCAATCCTAATACAAGGTGGACCCTCACAACTAACCCAGTTGGAAATACAGAGAATATAAACTAGCCAGTTCTGACCGCCAATCTGTAATATATTGGGCAACACGGAAAACCCTGAGAGGCAGTACCACACAAGTTTCACCGCATCGAATGAAACTACAGTAGCACTCATAATTCAGTAAACAATTTAATGGTGATATAAACTGTCCTACGTGTCAAATGCTTACTTAAGTTTTAATCATTTCTAACTACGTATGTACCACATTTTACCCTGTACCAGGTTTTATATTCATCTACAACTGTACAAAATTTTGGGATCCCAATTCTTTAACAGCACCTTTGACTTATTCTGCTGGAGGCCTGATGATGACCTGTTAACAGGTCGAAACATGTAGCCTGTATGATCCAACAAACAATTGTTATGCTGACGTATATTAGTGAATTTATTATACTTCAATAGAGCACTTCATGATGCCTTCTCTAAAATTAAATGTGTAAATCTAAACAATGGCATACTGTGACTAAACCAGATTTCTGACACACACACTGGATTATAAACACAGAATGATGAGAAATAATGTGAGCAACTACTGGTAAGTAAGTAACAACCACACACCCTTGTAATAAACAACCCAAAGCTTACACCCACCTAACCCCCCTCCCCCCCCCAAAAAAAAAAATCTACGCTAGTTCAAATGTACTCCACTTGTTGCCAGGAATACAACTTCATGCCCAACGTTCTTCCATAAGGCTGTGCAGTATTTCAAACGTTATTCGTATCAGATCCTTCAAGAAGTTCAGGACTACAGGCACTGGCTGAATGTAAACCTCATCTTCCACAAAGTCCCGCAGTAAAAAGTCGAAAGGGGTCTGACATAAAGATCCCGGAGGCCAGGAAGTGACGACCTTCGACCAAATAATCGCCCAGGCAACTGCCCACTCAACCATGTTGTCACTAGATGTATGATGGCGCTCTGTCACGTCCAAAAGCGTTTCGACTGTCTTCAAGTATCTCGGGCATTAAGAACAATTCCAACATGTCACTACAGATAATTCCGTTAACTGCTTTCCCCCAGAGAAGAAAGATCAGTGCAATTCAACACAGTTCACAGCACAAAAAGGACCATTTTAGGGCATTTCCTCACGTGTTCAACGACGATGTGAGAATTTTCGCTTCACCAACTACGGATATTACACCAGCTAATCTTTGAACGTTGCTTCGTCGCTAACACAGGTCTCTGACAGGGCTCATTCATCTTCTACAATATGTCCCATCACGTTCGCACACGATTCCTAAGATACCACTCCATCTTTTGGTGTCGTGTGCCGCAACATTTGGAATCGTTAAGGCCGGACCTCAAAGCGTTTCCTAAGAATATTCCACACACTTGACTGAGGTACATTCAATTCGCGGCTAGCCCGACGACTTGACTCCCCGAAATCCGCAGATAAGCGTACGATACACGTTCGACTGTGTCCGCACTCGTAATCGGTCAACACAAACTGTTCCCCTTACAAATGCAACATGTGTTCACAAATTTTTCAAGCCACTTACTGATCGAAATCGCTGTTGCAGTTCTTGTGGAAGTTACCCCACACTTTGTTGAATAAAAACCCCAGAATATAAAAAGACTTTTCCAGGTGAGTGGCTATCTTGAAGTCCGTGCTGTGATCTATTCTAGTAGCAAGAATTTATATTACTTTGCGCGCCCGTGCACCAAAAAAAAAAAACTTACCGGGTGCTCCTTACAGTAGTGTGTGTTCTGTATGTGTATGCCTCTTACTTTCTCACCAATAAAATTAAGCAATCGCGCACATAATGTGTACCGCCCTCAAAGCCCGTGTAAATTATCTGTACGTACCACAAGCTGTTAACACTACCAATAAATACATTTTGCCACAAAGTTTACTCTTGCGCTTCGTATGATTCTCGCAATAAATATCAACTGTTTCCCTAAATATTATTAACCCACTGGACTTTTTTCTTCGATACGAACTGAATCTTTACACTGTAGGAACGAGCTACTCTGGGCAAGCAGCCTTCCAATCAAATTTCTCCACCCCCCAAAGATTGCCATTAGTAACAAAATCCCTTAGCACAACAGGACAAAACCCTTCAGCCACGGCTGTAAACCCGTTTGCGTATGAAGAATTCAGTGCCTTTAATTTTCAAGTAAAAACTATTGACTTCAAACCGTAATTATAGACTTTCCATACCATTTAGCTTATCTCTTTACGAATCCTGATTTTCTTGTTTCAGAAATATAATTTCATTATAATTAGTCTCCTTTATAAAAATTACATGAGAATGTCATATGACATTGCGTTAACACGAAATTCGCGCAAGTCGAATCGCGTACACGTACACATTAAAAAGGCCTCTACGTCCTAAAAGCTGAGAAGTTTCGAAAATAAGACATGCTTCTACGCTTAACTGTCGTTAAAAGATGGAAGGGTTATTTAAATGTACATTCAAAGGAAGTTAATTTGTGTTTAACACGCAATTAATTTTATGCTGCAACTGCCCTTCTCGAGAACTCCGGTTTTGATGCTAACATAAAGAAGGCAACTGACGTACTCCTGGGTTCCGTTCGGTCGCAAGAGCACTTTTTGGAAAAACAAGGGGCTGAGGAGTAATGAGGGTGCTTGCGTATATTGTAAAATTAGAATAGCTATCGATACTTTAGAAGTAGACAGGATATATTCGTGGAGGCAACTGGTGGAGGCCACTGGACTTACCGCAGAATGTCCTAGTCCGATCGAAGCGGTTTCCCGTTGCCTAAGCAGGCAAATTGGCGTGTTGAAGCAACTAGTGTCCCAGTGTAACTCATTACTCACTTTGTCTCCCATCCAGCTGTTATGTCACAGCTTTGTTTTCGTACACTAGTCAAAGTGTAGCAGTGACAATATCAGTAAATTTTTCATCATTTACGAACAGTACGAATTACTCCAAAAAGTACAAAGCTGGAAGCCTACAAAACAAAAATAAAGAGCAACTGCGTTCCAGAAAGTGTCTGTGATTGCCGAACAAAGACTTGGGCATCCAAATTTTGTACAATGGTTTTACATGAGCAATACAACCAACATTATTAAAAATGGTGGTTTCACCCCAGAATGGGTGCTGGTAGCTTCCGAAAGGTAGTGACTGTTCCTGAATATTAGTGACAGCGGAAACAGGCATAGTGACTGACGGTGATCTTACGCATGGACTTGGGCATTGCACATGTGACATGTTAAGAAAAATAATAAACTCTATAAACACTGTGTTTCGAACAGAATTAATGAAAGGCATTAAGTCTAATGAAATTTACAAACAAAAACTCTCTTGGTATATGAAAGCTGAGGCCTTTTTCAACGGCGCTACTGCGAGTGGAAGATTGCGTGTAGCTTGGTGTGTTTAAATTAAAAATACAGACTTTCACACCATCATGCATGGGTAATTATTTACAGATTAAACATAACTTCACGACAAACAGTCTAACGTTTATATATTTGATTTATTTCACACATCCGTTTAGTTATTAATATGAATAGTCAACTGTGAAATTAACTAAATGCTCTATTGTACAATCCGATGAAGTCACTTTTCAACAAGACAGAAAATATACTAGCTATAACGTAACACTGAGGGGCGTTGGTGCAACCAAAGTTAAAGTGATAAGTCAAAAAGTGTTACATATTCTGAGTGTGTATTTGTAGCCTTTGGTATCCAGCATGAAATACGAATGTGCCATATTGTCGTCTGTGGCCTGCCCGGCTCTACAATACTTCTCCATGTTATCTCATAATCTCTCGATTTTCGAAGAAACTGTTACCGAACACAAAATGTGTTTAGATCTTCTCTACAAATTTTGTCGCAAACATTTCTCATTCTATGAAGAAATGGGGGAGATATAATCAAAAATGTATATTTGTCTTCAAGTAAAGTACCCGTTATTCTTGTCCGATTTTAATAAAAATTAAATCTTCTCTACAGATTTTCGAAAAATGCTCAAATATAAAATTACGTGAATAACCGTTAAGTGGGAGCCAAGTTGTTCCAACCCCCAAAACTATGCTTGCAAAAGAAACTGCAACCAGTTCTTGTATCTTGATTTCCTATCGTCTAAAAGCATGCCCCAATTATTCTGCACCCATTAATTTTTGTTGCCATGACAAAGGACCGTTTTCAAAAAATAATCAGCATATTCATCTCGTAAATGTCCGGCAGCTTTGGAGTGATTGTTTGATCCAAGCAAAGCGACAGGTGACAATTCTATGGTGTCATTTCACCACACTCCTTCCGTCAGCTACTTCGCCTGTGTAGTCGCCCGCGGATTCGACACATCCCGGTGGAAAACACGAGTACATGCAGCTGGATGTCTTGTGCAACCAACCGCGTACGGCACAACCACACTACACAATTAAATCCACTTTGCCTAGTTCACGACCTACTGGTCTTCCTTCTTCTTCTCCTTCTCCTTCTTCTTCTCCTCCTCCTCCTTCTTCTTCTCCTCCTCCTCCCTCTTCTCAGATACCACTACAGTCCAATGCGGACCTTCGCCTACTTAATGGACTTCCTTCTTCTTCTCCTTCTCCTTCTTCTTCTCCTCCTCCTTCTCCTTCTCCTTCTTCTTCTCCTCCTCCTTCTCCTTCTTCTTCTCCTCCTCCTCCCTCTTCTCAGATACCACTACAGTCCAATGCGGACCTTCGCCTACTTAATGGACTTCCCCGAGTCTGATCTGTTTTTGAACCACTTTACAGTACAGTACACAGTTCAACCAACTGTTTTTTGTAAAATACTTGACCAATCTAATAACATGACCAATCCAATTCTTCAGATTTACTCTAAAAAACGAAAGCATATCTAAATCTCCAAACACTTGCATTAACAATTTATCACGTCGTTTTCGCCAATTTGCATTGACTTTAATTCCCCCAGACATTCTTCTTAAAACCTTTCTTCCAAAAGCAGCCGGCCGTTCAGCGAAGTTTTTATTCAATGTCCAAGATTCTGCTCCGTATGTTGTCACTGGTCTTAATAACGCCTTACAGATTTTTTAATTTTTTCTACTCTAAGCACTGATTGACTAATTAAGTAGACAAAAAAAGTGCATAATGTGTTTTATTTTAAGTTTCCAATTTTTTTTCAATCTCTGGTCTTAATTCATTTTTATTTGTTAGAACTGTACCAAGATACGTACAGTCTTTCACTGTTTCTGTATTATATGTACCAAGCTTAACATATTTATTCTCACTGTAAGGCTGTCGTGATACAACCATAAATTCTGCCTTTTTTCCATTTCGTTTTAATTCCATCTTATTTGTTCGACCAGTGACGTAAATATTTCTCCAACATCTTTTAATCTTCTTCCCATAATAATCATAACATCAGAATATGCCAAAATTTGACTACAATTGTCAAATATGATTCCCCGTGTTTCTACTTTAGATCTTCGATTTGCAATTTCTAACACTAAATTAAACAGCATAGTAAAAATTGTATCTCCTTGTCTCACACTTTTGTTAATGTTAACACAGGATAAATGTTTACTAATTTTCAACTCAGCATAAATTTCATTATTTCAAATTATGCACAAATTAACTAAGACTTTGGGAAACCTAATTTATGCATTTCACTCCACAGTGTCATGTGCTGCTTGAAAACCAATAAATAGGTGAAGTACATCTATATTCTGTTCCCAATATTTCTCCAACATTTGTCTCATAGTGAGCATTTTATCAACAGTTGATCTTCCCTTTCGAAAGACTACTCAGTATTCTAATATTTCCTCTGCAAAAGATACTAATTTTACGTACAAAATATTCGTCAGAATTATAAACGTTGTACACAGCAGTGTAGCTGCTCTATAAGTATCACACATCAACACGTCCTCTTTCTTTTGAATTTGACATATTATGCCACATTTCCAACCATGTGGTACGATCTCTTCCATATTTTTTTTTAACTGAGTTCATAAAAGGTTTTCTTAAGCTCTTTTCCTCCCTCTGTAATTAATCTGGCCGGGATTGGATCATGTCCAGTTGCTTTACCATATTTCAATTTACCAACTGCCCTCTCTATGTCTACATCATTTAGAGGTTCAACATGTGGTTCTGCAGCTCGTATGCACATTATCCACTCTTCTACAGAGTCACTGTCTGTTCCACCTTACAATTCAAAGTGCTTCTCAAAATATTCAGACCACCTTTGTAGGACTTTCTCTTTGTTGCGTACTATGTTACTTTCCTTACCTCTAATCAATAATGTCTGTGGTTTGAATTCTTTTACTGTACTGTATTACTCACTTCCTGATAAAACTTCTTTGATTCGCTGTTATTATAAGCAATTTCTATTTGCTCCACCTTTGATTTAAACAATGCCCTCATTTTGTCAGTCCGGGATCGAATCCCGGTGAGGACGAGATTTTTCGCCCCTCCAGACCGGCCCTGAGGCCCACCCAACCTACTGTACAATGGGTACCGGGTCTTTCCCGGAGGTAAAGTGCGGCCGGGGCGTAAAGCTGACAATTCACCCCCTTCTAGTGCCGCGGTCATGGAAGAGTAGAGCTATACCTCTACCCACCCTCTGGGCCACACCGGGCCTGTAACGGGATCACTTTACCTTTACCTCATTTTGTCAACATACTTTATGTGCTTCTTTTCTTTTATCTTTACATTCTTGTTCATTTTGTCTGGTATTTCTATTAATTACTTTGTTGTAAACTGTCTCTTTGTCTTTCAATATTATTTTACATTCTTCATCAAACCAAATATTTTTTGTGATCTTTCTTATTTTCCTATTATTTTTCCAGTTGCTTCACTTATTCCTCTTTTTTTGTTCCACGTTTCATTTAAATCTTCCACTTCTTCTAACTGAGTATTTCGTATATTTGCTGTTATCTCCTTGATGAATTCTTTTACTTTTTTCTTATTCAGCTTATAAATATCCAGTATCTTTATTTCATTCTTCCTAGTTTTCTCACTTCTCTTAATTTTCAATCTAATTTTGTCCTTCACAAAAAAATTCTTTGATTCCATTTCAGCACCTCTCATACATTTCACATTACAAACATTCGTGCAGTGTCTTCTAACCAATATATGATGTATCTGGTTACATATGTTGTTGTCAAGTGATCTCCAAGTGACCTTAGGTTGACACAATGTTCCCGTCAAAGCAAAATCTCTTCCCAGTGTAAAATTAAGTTTCATTAAAATTTGACAATGTCTAACGAAGTTTTCAAACACGCGCAACTCACTGTTCTGTAAATGTATATTATCTGGCACTAGTTTCAACCTCGAGTAGAGGTCATCATCAGGCCACTGTACAAGAACACAAATGCATATAGAAACTAAATATCATGAGGTAGGAGATCTGCCCCTGTACATTAAAAATACATTTAAAATGTATGTACAGCGTATAAAGGTATTATCAATTGCAACATGCCGAAGGACATTTTAAAAAGCCGTAACTGTTTACAAGAATACTGACTGAACGGTACTCAACTGTCTCAACCACCCCAGCATTTTTACAAACAGCTGCTTCGCCCGCCTCCAAATTCTTGATCTTACAACTAACAGACGTTTTAGTCGCAAGTGTAAAGGTAAGTTTCGTTCTCTGACAGTTCTCGCCAGTCCGCCGCTCTCAGTGCATTCACTGTGAGCCACCTCGCCAAGAATTACTCTCACGTCTAAACATCGTTGCTTAGATACTCTTGATAGGACTAGCGACAATTTACTCTTCCATGTACAGGCAGCCGCCAGACGTTCCAAGATTTCATCTCAGTAGCGCTGCGGGAGTTATCGAGTCGCGTTGGCACTGTGCGGCCCGCAGGAAAACGCCTTTTGTAAACAGCCCTAAGCATTTTCGTTTAACGGCTGCTCTTTACTGTTGCAGTTCGTACTGTATGCACGTGCACTGACTGTTGCTCCCTGTTGCAAGCAGACTTGACAACCTTGAACTTCTTCAGTCGCATGGACCCAGGTTGTTTCCACTCCATGCATGCATGTTACGTCTCCTGCGTGTTCTGATAACCTCTGTCTCGTCTCCACGAAACAATGCGCTCGAGAAACTCGTAAACAGTAGCTGCACACTGCTACAGGAATGAGTGGGCACCACATGCGCCTTGCGGTCTTACGAAAGTTCTCGCGACATCCATCATGCACACACTTTGTGAATTCCGAACCCCTGAATGAACGTGACAACCGTTCCATGTGGCAGACTGAAGTCGTGTTCCAGTTCCTCTAATCGTAATTCTTCTGTTGTCGAAGACGGCATTTTGCACACGTGTCTTATCGTCTGATGTGCTTCCCGTTGCGGGCCTGCCGCTTCTCTCACATCGTTCGTACTGATTCGTTCGGTTCTAAAGTGTGCACACCATTTTGCATACTCTGCCCATTCATCACATCGTTCTCGTAAACTTCGACCAGCTGACGATGAACTGCGGCTGCGGACACTTCCTTGCACTCAAAATCCGTATTAATGCCCGGACCTTCTGCTTGGACCACTGCGTTCAACGCAGTTTTGCCAACTGTGAATAAGCTTTCGCTTTGTAACCTGATAAGACCAGGTGTAACATTATATGTCTTATCAACTTACTTTGGGGCCGCCGCTCGCGCAAACCATGAGTTCTGAAAATCTCGTTTACAGACTCCTAAACTTGGCATAGCAATACCCATCTCCCCAAATGCCCTGTGAAGCTCTTCCTGGGGGCGGACGAAAAATGTTGGTGGACAACTTTCCATCCTGAGCGGGTTAAACAGCGACGTGATAAAAACGTGTTCGATTAAATTGTGCAGCACGTCGAAAGAAGATGACTGCCATATCACAATTAAAACAATATTAGTGGGAAGCCTATTTTTCTTACATCAAGGAAACCTCAGACTAAAGAAGGGTGGGCTCCATTGATATACATCACAATGCCCACGTCTCCTGCAAAGATTATTTGATGAACGTCAGAGACATTGGAAAGAAACATTCCACGTCCAGCAAGGTCCTCCAACACACGAACATTTTATATACAATGAGATACGAGCTTCTTTCCAATAGCTAGTGCGGGAGACAAGATACATATTTGCCAAAGACTTCATCTACAATTAGGATGTGCGCTCTATAACTATTTACGAAATATATCTTATGAAGGAGAATTGGACGTTGATAACAAATTAAATAACGTTTTGAAAATTACAGGTATTTTAATTAATGTGTTTAGACCACAAAATCTCTTAGAAAAACAAGAATAAAACTATACAATACCCTAGCCCTTCCAGTCCTGTTATATGGCAGCGAAACTTGGACTATTAAAGCAAGTGACGCCAGAAGAGTAACAGCAGCAGAGATAAAATACATGAGAAGAACAGCATGATACACTTGGACAGATAACAAAAAAATTCACAAATTACATAGGAGTTAAAAATAACACCAATTTAGGACAAATTAATGGAATACAAAAGAAACTGGATATAGCATGTAAATGGAATGCCTCGAAACAGATTACCCACGGTAATGAAACACTACTTCCCAACGGGCAGAAGGAATCATGGTAGACCTTTGAAGAGACTTCTGAATACGTGAGACCGGAACGGGTCAATACGTGGCCCAACTCCATGACAGATACATTATTATTATTATTATGATCTACGGAAGTATCCCCTCAAACGCCTCTACAGAACGTACAGGGTGTACATAAACTACACAAAACAATACACCAAGTGTTTGTCTTTTTTAAGAAACTGAGTTTTATTACAGTTTAATGCTAGATAAAACTGCCTTTTGGTGACTGCATATTAAGTCTGAGACATTTTTTGTAAAAACTGATTGGTTCATTTATACATTTTAACACATTTATTTGGATTCCTAATATTCCTGTAAACTACCCTGATGATGATGGCGACAGCGATCGAAACATGTTGGTGAACGAATAATAAGTGAAAAAACACATCTTACTTATGTGTATTTGTTGGTTTTGTTATGTGAATTGAAATATCCTTTTTAATGCACGGAACTGAACTTACCAGTTTCTTATTTGTATTAATTAATTCGACACCTATTTCAACGCGTCTCATTGCTGCCTTACACTTCTTTCTTTAACGCTCAACACATCTTCCCAGGCCAGCAAGTCGGTGTTTATTCAGTTCTTTCTTGTTTCTAGATTGAGTGCGTCATGAAGAATACATTAACCGCACAATGTCGCCACACTGCACATGTTTGGTCACCAGTGAGAGAAATTAATAAAACGGGTCTCATAATACCCTCCACTGTTTACGAGCTGCAACCGAACACAGCGGTCAGAGAGGTTAGCAAGCCTGCTTCGCATATGGGAGATCATGAATTCATAAGCTCTCTCCAAAAAAGCTACAGACTACTTGCAGGTTCCTCTCAGTGCCTCAAGGAAAATGTTGGGTTGGTGTATTCAATTAAGCCATTCATTCTTTCGCATTAATTACAATTCGTTATTAATTAATCATCCCGTATTCGATAGTACACAAACTTAGCGACTTCAAGCGTCATTAAATAAATCCAGAATACAAAATTACAAATCCAGCAGTGAAAGCGGAAAGTTTGTGTCTCGACTGTTGACACGTATCCCCCCCCCCCCCCCCCCCCACCGGGAGGACGTTTTTTTTTTTAAACTTTTTATTCCTCTTCCATCTTTTTCTTTTGTTTAAACACCCCCCCCCTAAAATACTCGCCATTTTTTTTCACAAAAAAATAAAAAAAAAAC
>Ga0136643_10010769_pt1 | contig 13520 bp, 10 predicted proteins | sample TergutLab28metaG_FD_96883 | JGI IMG/M metagenome (GOLD analysis project Ga0136643, IMG submission 96883) | Labiotermes labralis P1 segment gut microbial communities from Petit-Saut dam, French Guiana - Lab288 P1 (version 3) (version 3) | ecosystem: Host-associated > Arthropoda: Insects >...
GCAACGGATATAACAACAGGTGAGTTCTTGAGAATTGACTTATTTCAGTATAACAAAATTTCACTATAACAAATTAATTTCTGAGGTCCCCAAAATTTCGTTATACTGGTATTCTACTGTACTATGAAATGCCTAATAGTAACATTAAGCTTCATACGTGATGCAGCTTGGAATAGTCTGCCACCTATCATGGCAACAGTCTTTCGAATGAATTGCTTTTTATATTGCACTTGAATGCATGGATGATTCCCACATCTGCTGACTGGTACAGTTACCCGGAAAAAACATAGTTTTTATGGTCCTGAGAAATGTGTTGAGTCAGCAGCACAGTGATCAAAGAAAGGCAGGATTCTTTTTATTTTTAGCACCCATTTTTCCTTGTTTAGCTGTATAAGATAAAGTGGACATATCCTGCTAGTTCTACATGAATTTGTACTTGCATTATATTTTTTGGGGAAGTTTTAACATTTTTAAAGCAATGCAGACTTTTGCATTTGCCAATTCTGTGTGGCAGTAACTTATCACCATCATCAGCATTACCTGTAAGGGGCAATGGAACCTACAGTTTAGGTCTGTTCCACCATGACGGGGTGTCCACAAACAGTAAGAATTTTACTAGATCATATGTTGAGAAACAGACACGTCTCATCAGACTTGTATTTCACACAGGTCATATTCAGTAATCGCTTGCAACAGTCAGTCATTTTTCCAATCATCTATCCCTCTTAAATCTGTCAATCCAGCCATAATCGTATCAATTATACATATCACTGTGAATTAACAATGTGCAAATACGAGTTCACTAAAGTGGACTCTTCATATCCATGTATATCACTTCTACATGCAAATGTGAAATATAAATATATTCTGAAAGCTTCCACTTAAAATCATTTTTGTTTTTCAATTTATTTCATGATGCTTTCTCAACTGCTTATCCCTCCTATGTACTACAGTCTAAGTTAGAGTTAATATAGTCAAAACAAACAGTTCAGCATGGAGCACATAAAATACACAGCATGTTCTCTGTAAGGAGTACGTTGAAGCTGAAGAAATGGTCAAATATGGAGATTGTAATACAGCATAGCAAAACAAAATGGTGGCAGTCTAATTTATGAGCTTAACACTTGGCTTGCTCTAAGAACAAAGAAACAACCAATTACAGAGACTGTGTAGAAGCATGTGAACATTATGGCAGCCTCTCACATGATGGACATGAGACTCATACAACATGTATTGTTATATATAAGGACTATGACTATTTACAGTCAGAGAGGATATTAAGGCACCATAACAACCTCTGTCAGGAAGAAATCAAGAAAAGCACACAAAACAGTGGAAACAGTTTGTTTCTGGATGAAGAACTAAACCCTGGGCCTCCTGAGTGTGAAGGAGTACTAGGTGATTAGCTGTGACTGTCAACCTTTGTTTACTGCACAATATAACATCATATTTTTTATCCCACACTAAATTTCTAATTTAAAGAATGACTGTTTTAAATGCACAGGATTCTGTTGCAGACACATCACTGTCAACACATACATGAAAGCCAAGTACTGCCTGTGTGTAACAGGTGCAACACAGTTTCGTGGTTGACAGAGCATAGTTTCTCTTTCCATTATATGGACACACCTCCCTACCAACTCCATTAAACTATCCAGAAATAACCAGATATAAATGTGATCATTATCTTGAAAATTAACTGCAAACATATAACAAAAAGGTGAACAAAATAGCAGATCATATTACTGGTACAACTGTGTTCCACTCATCCAGTATTTACAGGTTTAACAAGTGACACACAGAACATGGGAACTGTACCTTATCAGTATCATTCAAGACATCTGTCAACATGGTGCTGAAGGAGGTGCACCTGAGCAAATTCCATGTTACACACAGGACAAGAGTAGCGTTGGGGTGGAGGGATGTCTTCATCATATACCTGCAAGATACAGTTTGTCATAAATATGTGTCTATTACTTGAAACAACACAATTCCTTTGAGTGACCCAAATCAACACAAGCATCACAGAATGAAACGATCACTGACGTGCCTAAGACAGGAAGACACAGTGACTCGCAGGTCATTTAGTTCAATTACTTGTTATGAGTCATAAACTACTAACAAGGGAATATGCAGTCTTAGACGTTTCTACGGCTAGCAGTAGCACTTGTAAAACAATAACAGGCTTCTTGCCTGCTGCATTGCTGTTTCCATGATTTGACATTCTTGCTGAAAACTCGAAGTCAAGCTGTATGAGAAGTGTTTCTCTGTGTTCATGCTGTAAAACATGCGAGTTGATACAAACCAGCCAGTGCTACTTTTCTAAGACAGTGAAGTTCTTGGAGCCAGCTGGTAGTAACATTTCAAAAGCTGGTTTGAAAACATGACTGTCGACTGGCTGTATAGCTTAACTGTGGCATACCTGGACTACAAGAACACTGCCTCCAGTGTACCTGTAGGATATGATGCTGTTGCAAGACTGGTAAAGTACAGCTGTCATGAAGACATATTCAGCAGCTAGCTGAATCCACCCAATGAACAACAAGATCCCATTCCCAGTCTTAAAGACAATGGGCAGAAGACAAATCTCTCTTCCCCCAGTCAGGACCTCAACCCTGATCCCTTTCTTATCTTGCTTTTTGCTTTATCACTAAACCAACACAGCTCTCTTAGCTTCTGCCACAGTAAGGGGAAAAGCCCATTCTAAAACAGTGGACAGAGTGATGTCACTGTGCCTGATTAAGCACCATGTCATCAACACATGGGAAGAGGCAGTGTAGCTTCACAGTTCAAACCTCAGCAAAATACATACATGTGCAGTCAGCTTCATGCCCAGGCTGCCACAATCAAATACCATACAAGACTGCTAACTTGAGGCCCAGAAGCTCATGAAATACTGCACTTCCTCTGAAGCTATTCTTTGTGTACAAGAATACATGCATTTGTATGTGTTCAGTGAGTTACTGAGGAAAACAGAAGATTATATGCTGTACCCTCAACATTGGAAAATATATTCATCTGCTTGACAAATTTCAACTTTCCAAAGGTGTTGCTTTCATACTGATCACATATCATAAAATCAATATTTGATCTTGTTTTTGGCACTGTGAAAGTAACACAATCATAACATTTTATTTTTCATACCTAGTGCCTGTTTAATGTCTGTCAGGTGTTCTGCTGCCAACAGAAACATACCAGAGTAACAAATTATTATTATTATTATTATTATATTATTATTATTATTATTATACAGAGAAACTGAACTTTCTGTGGTATACCACAAAGGTGACTCACAATTACTGCATTGGCTCCACAGGACAAGTATTTAAACCAATCGTTACACTTAGCAACATCTTTGCTTCAATTCTGCTTTAAAGGAAGTACTTGTTTTTTTAAACTGAGCCACAATCCAAGAAGAATGAAATGTCACATTTGTTAGTCTGGCAAGACAGCTAACAGGTGGTGTTCATACATACAACTGTCTCAACCTGAACATTCCAGCAAACACTAGTTACTACACATACAAAATCCGCTTCATCGGACATACATACATGAATAATACCAACAACAAACAAGTGTAAGAGTACATGGATTTTATGGAGATTTGGACAATATAAAACCTACAAAATGAATGTAATGAGTACAGGAATTTAGTAATGCTTAGGTTTTACAAGTAATTATGTAATGTAAGTATGTACATAATACATTTTATGCAATCCTTTTTAGACACTGGGGTGATCTGAAACTAAGCCCTGTGCTTATGCAGCCTCCCATACCAGCCCCTGATGACACATGAGTATGCAGCATTTGTGGCATGAGTGAAAACTGGAATTCTTGAAGAGAAACCTGCCCCAGTGCTAGTCTGGCAATCAATTGCCTGAGCTGTGTTACAGCCTTGTTTATGGAGAAGGATATTCTTCAGAATTAAGGCAACACTGCAGACTCCCCTTCACTTTGTACATTGATATGATCACAAAAGCAAAATGATCTTCTGAACTGAAGCGATAAAATACCAACAGCAACACCATTTCTGAACAATTAACAGGAGAAAATAACCAGGTTCATAGATAACAATTTCCAGTTATTATAAAAGGAAGGATATGAAGTCAAGAATAAATAAGTTTTAGTAAACTAGCAATACATTACAATACATTACTGAACACTACACAATTATGTAGCAATCACATGCAGTTCCAAAACATACACTCAACACATTTAACTACTTTCAGAACTCAATAAATAGTATGATACAGGTTACAAAGCTTCTGATGTTAAGCAACAAGTGGCCAAACATTTTCTTAACCTGATGTGAAACTTCAAGTTACTTAATCTTTGTTCTGAACATCCACAACACTCATACACAGAACAGCTGCATTTTGTATGCTATCATTTTCATTTCTGAAAATGCAGGGATAATCACATACTGTTTCTGTCATTCATCAAAGAAAGATAACACCAATGACTGTAATATAAGTGAATAAAACACTAACAGTAACAGAAGTGAGCAAAATAACAGCAGCAACTGAAACAGAAGTTAATAAAATAAATGCCACAAATAAAACAAGTACATCTATTTCAAATACATATACTGCAGTTCCTTCTTATGAAGTTATCTAAGGGACCAAACAAGCAGTTCCTTCTTGAGAAGTTATCTATGGGGCCAAACAAGAAAAGATTCTAAGTAGGAAAACACCATCAAAGAGATTTGTTAACCCTTCAGCACAGTGTCACATACATGGTGCATCAGATATTTAAATTCTGAACTCATGGCTTCACACATACACCACACATTCAGCAGCAACCTGCATAGCTACAAACTATTAACTGCACTGAGATGTTTTATCTACAGCAGAAATTTGTTTGTTTGTTTGTACATTTGTTTGTAAAGTAATAATTCTCATTCATAACAAGAAACCGTGCAGTTAAATAAAGAAACACAATGGAGAATTGACACATGTCATCAAGGTGGGGCAATCATCAATGTGGACTGAGATTATAATGAAATTTTAGATGATGATGGTTTTGAAGAATACAGTTCTGAAGAACACAGTAACACAGAGCTGTTCCCCAAAAGAACTCCTAAAATTGGTGATACGGAAGATAGAGATAAATATATTCACCCTTGATTACAGGAAATTCCTACACTCTGTACATGAAATACATTTCAAATACTAGCACCAAGGTGTACTGTGTCTCAAAAACATGTCAAGGGTGGTGGTTGGCTTCACTTTTTCAAATGAATGTGTAGTTTTCCAGCTTAGGGTACCCACACAGAAGCTGACTTATCTCAAATGAAATCTACATAGGCCTAAGGGGAGGTAAGCCTCCACGTGCATGTGCGTGTGTGTGTGTGTGTGTGTGTGTTTTTTTATACATATATATTTATTTATCAGCCTGCTCCATTACTGTTGAGTAATATTACAGGCATTGTTCACAGCTTTACATATTATGATCTATCTTGTCTATATACATTTTAGAACATCTACTAACTACTTGTGCTCTGTTCATCATTCCAGCTTATACTGTCTATGTATTCTTTGAATTTTTTATGGTATTGTCCTCCTAATTTATTACAGCTCACTGGCCAATTTTCTGTCCTTGTCACTACGGCTTTTAGTTTTTCCCTTTCCTTCTCTAGGAGAGGGCAGTCAGATATAATGTGTTGTACCGTTTGCTGACCTTTTCTGCAAGGGCACCTTGGGTTGTCTATTATTTTGTACTTGTGTAAATAAGCTTTTATGTTACCATGTCCTGTTACTATGGCCGTAAAGTTGGGTGTTGCATTTAGCCTCAAATTTAGCCTATCCTCTATTTTGGGAAAGAATGCTTTTGTTATTGCACCTTTTGTTGTTTCTGTCCATTCTCTTTGCCACCACTTAACACATTGTTCTTTTTGTTCACTCATCACTACACTCTTTGGTATTTTTATGTAACACTCCTCAATTTTCTTGTTTTTTGCGGCTTCTTTTGCTTGTTGGTCCACCATTTCATTTCCTCGATGTCCAGCATGTGCCTTTATCCATCTAAATTCCACCCTCCACTTGCGTTGTTCCATTTCTTGGACTTTAGTTCTAATTTGCTCTATGAGGTTTGCATGTTTACTCTTGTTTTGTAGTAGCTGAAGTGTAATTTTGCTATCTGTGTGTACCAGTACTATTTTTTCATCCGATTCCATATTTCGTATACATTCTAGTGCTCTTAGGATGGCCATTTGTTCCGCTTGATTGTTAGTGCATCGCTCATTTAGTCTGTATTGCATTGTTTTTATGATGTGATTATTGAGAAAAATTACTACTCCAGCTCCAACTCCTAAGTCACTCTTGCTACCATCTGTATATAAGCTTGAATAGGATGTAAGCTTTCTTCTTCCCCTTCTATCCTTTTGATGTGTGTCACCGGATGAGTCCAATTTTCCAGTTCCATGTCTCTGTCGTACTGTGTTCCTATGCCTTGTGTAATCTCGTACAGTCTTCCTATTTCGTCTATTTTTATGTGCATTGGTGTTTTGCATTTATTACACACAATGCTTCATTCGACACTGTGCGGCAGGCTCTGGCAATTCTAGGGTTTATGAGTCTTTGTATCCTGTTTAGCTCAGCTTTATAGCAGGACCTGTTTAGCACATTTTTCCAGACTGGGGCTCCATATATCATCAGGGGCAAGATTCCTCCTGTGTATATGGTTTTCAATGGCTCATGTCTCAATCCCCAGGTTACCTTAGCTGATCTAGAAAGGGCAAATATTAGTTTTAAACACTTTTCTTCCATATTATTAATATGTTCTCTGAACAGTAGTTTGCTATCAAAAATAATATGAAGGTATTTTAAGTTGTTGACTTGATTCAGTGTTTTGTTGTTTACATAAATTTCTATTTCCTTCTTTTCCTTTCTTCTCCTGCGTGTCATGCACATTGCCCTTGATTTGTTCTCATTAAATGTCATTTTGTTGTTTATGGCCCATTTCCGAATTTCCTCATTTCTATATTTGTGTAGTTTTCTGCCTCTACGATTGAATCTCCTCTGGTTAATATCATTAGGTCATTGGCGAAGGCAAGGGCTTTTGAGTGGGTTGTTTGTTCCATGTTTAGCAAAGAGTTATAAAGCACACTCCAGAATCCGGGGCCGCAACAAGAGCCATGTGGACAGCCTTTTGTAATTCTTTTCTCTACCCTGACATTGTTCATGGTCATTACTGCTGTTCTGTGGCTAAAATATCCTTTACTGAGGTTATATAAGTTCCTGGGGCAGTTAAGTTCTTTCAAACCATATACAATTCTTTGCCAAGATGCTGCGTCAAAAGCTCCTTTTACATCCAGGCTCGTCATTATGACCGCACCTCTGCTTTCCAGCACGGGTTCTATAAATCTCTTTGCTTCCATCGCCGCGTCTATTGTGTTTTTCTGTGGCGTGAATCCAAATTGTCTATTTGTCATTAATCTGTTTTTGTATATATAGTAACTGATTCCGTTAAAACGCAGTTTCTCTAAAACCTTCCCTCCTATATTAAGTAGACTGATTGGTTTGTATTTGGCTGGATCAGTGCTATTTTCTTTACCAGGTTTAGTTATTGGAATAATTTTTGCTATTTTCCACCTTTTAGGGAAGCACCCTCTTTTTAAGCATTGGTTTTAAATGGCAGTAACTAGTCTAGGGAATATGTTAAATGTTCGCAAGTAAATTCCGGCTGTGATTCCGTCTATTCCTGGTGCTTTCTTGCCATCAAAGCTTTCCACAACTTGCTTTATTTCCTCTCTCGAAAACTTTACGTCGTTGCTTGTTTTTATTGGTTCCTCAACTGCCTTCCTTATTGTTTTTTGGTGTGTGTTTTCTTCTACATTATCCTCTTCGAAAAAGTAGTCTAACAGGACTTCCAGTGTCTCTTGTATACTCGTCTCGGATCCATCTAGTTTTGTTAAAGTGGTCATCATGCTTTTAGGTCGTATTTTTCCAGAAGCTAATTTATAGGCTTGCGACCATGGGTTGGTGGATGCTGTCACATTGCAGAATTCCTTCCACGAGTTCAGTTTTTCGTGTTTTATTCCTGCTTGGTATTTTCTTTTTTCTTCAATATATTTTTGTTTTCTGCCTTCTCTCAGTTCCTTGTCATTTCTTGTTCTCTGATATAGTCTCCTGCAGGTGTTTACCCGTTTCTGCATGATATTAAGGCTGTCTGTCCACCAGGGTACAGATTTCTTAAAGTTGTTCTCCTTCCTTGTGGTAGTGGTTGGAACGGATCTCCAGCATGATGTTTGTAATGCTTCAGAGAAATTATCGACTGGCTGCTCCAAGTCATTTTCTGTTGTCGTCTTTGTAGCTAGACACTTGTCCAGTTCCTCTGTTCCTCCTTCTATGTTTGTTTTGTTAGCCATTTTCCGGATTTCTTGGATTAGGTTCCAGTCGAATACTTGTAGTTTTTCTTCTTTTATAATAAATCTGGTGCCCTGGCTTGTATAATTTGTGTTCTGGTTGCAGGCTCCTCCTTTTCTAATTTTATATTGAAGATAGTTTTGGTCCGAGAGGCTCTCGTCATTACTAACTCTCCATTCGTTAACATCTGCTACTTGGTTATTGTTAGCTATAATCAAGTCTATATTGCTTGATCCTCTACTGTCTTTCACTTTCCTCGTTTATTAAGTGTAGGTGTCTACTTAGGAGGTACTCTTCCAGTTTCCTGCCTCGGGAGTTTGTTTTGTCGTTGTGCCATGTCTTTGATCTTGAATTACTGTCCGCGGCTATTAGTATCCTTCCACCTTTGGCAAACCTCACTAGCTCGTCCATTTTGAGGAGGTTATTTTCTATTTGTTCTTCTAAACCAAAGTACATGCTAGCTGCCAGGAATTTCCATTTTTCATGTGTTATTTCTACTACTACAGTATCTTCGTCCGATATTTTTGTAATAAGCATAGCATCTATGTTGTTATTTATAATTATAATGGATGCCCTATGTTTGCTGGTTCCTGCTGAAAAAAGTCTGTACTTCTTGTCAATTCCTGTTATTCTGTTTTGGTATTCATATGGTTCTTGTATTAAAATTATATCTGGTTCCTCGTCGTATATTTTTTTCCTCAGGTTGTCTGTTGCAGTTCTTGAGTGCTGCAAGTTTATTTGTATGCAACTGACTTGATTTTGATTTGTTCTAGGATCTACCAGGTTATTTTGAGTGCATATGCTGTCCATACTAATATTAACCTTTTGATGCCTAATATCAACTATAGTGGTTGTACCACACCGATAACCTCTAAAGTTGCATTTTATATATTTATTCAACAAATATAGGTACTGAATATTTTAAATATAGCATATGCTCTCCATTTTTTTTTCTTCAAAATGCAGTTTGTTTCATAATTCTAACGTATTTGGTTCCTGTATTATTCACGTTTTATATAGAGGGTGTGCTAAAATTAAAAAAACAATTCCGGCGCCAAAAGGTTGAAATTCGATGCTGTTTCTATATTTTGCAAGCACTGCGTGTAGACTAGGGCAGTTTTTACTTAGGGCTGAGTGGTTCTCATTTATCTTTTCTTTCTTGTTATATTTATTATAGATGATGCAGTTTATGCATCTTTGCTCATGTGCCTCAGCTTTACATTCTTTCAATTTGTGCTTTCCTGCACAGTGAGGGCATGTTTCTTCTCCTTTACATTCATAATGTTTATGATTGTATCAGCTACACTTATAGCATCTTGTTGAAGCCAGGTAGTCTGCAATGCTACCTATTTCCCATCCTACTTTTATTTTATTTTATTTTGCAGTATTTGTTGTCTTATCTGGGGTCCTACCTCCATGACTATATTGTGCCTTCCTTTCCTGTCTTTAAACTTGTATTTTGCTTCAATGTCTTCCCCATTAAATTGAATTTCAGGATTTTGGGCTTTGATGATTGTTGCTACATTTTGTGTTGAGGTTTCTTCTGGTACACTGTATATAATGAGTCTCGGTTTTCTTAGCCTGTGCATTGTGACTTCCAGCCGTTTCTCCAAGCTTACTGTCAATCTCTGAGCTGTGTATGTTTATTTCTTACTATTCGCCCTTCTCTGATTGTTCTGATTGCCTTAATTCCAACTTTTATATCAGTCGGGTTTATGTTTCTTTTGAGTTGTGTTTTTATCTGATCTGGTGAAAGTGCTTTATCCTTTGGTGTCAGTGTTATCCTGTATCATGTGTGTGTGTGTGTGTGGTTCAAGTCTTAAGACTACTAGTCTAATCAAAACTGTGACAAATCTACCACCACTGATTTTTTTTTTGCTGCAGACAACAGACTGCAGGACAGAAGTTTCAACAAGTACTGAGGTACTCATGTCAGCACAACTAAGTCCAGATGCAAGTCTGAAGTCTGTTAAGGTGCTCACACTAAGTTTTTTTTTTTTTAAACATATCTGCACATTCTTTAGTTGACTAGAAACAGAGGAGAAGCAAAGACAGTGTGTTCATCATGCTAGGTGAAGAAGATAGTGCTTTAACTGGCCAAACAATTGCACTGTTAACAAAAAACAGAAAAGCACAATTGGAGTGAGCAACATATTCATTAACCCTTTGAAGCCGAAAGAAGAAATGAATTGAGCCCTTTAAAATGCCCAATGACTTACAAAGATGTCGCAAACAGTGTGTCGAAGTTGGGAGGAATTTTGTTCACTCCTAACTAATAAAATTCAGTGGCTTGCTTTGATGCAGGACCCTTGAAGGTCAAGCTTTCTTTGTGGAGCCAGAATGTACCCCCTCCACCTCCTAAACCCCTCCACAAACCCTGATTTATAATTTGACACATAGTTACTGTGCATTTTGTCCCAGCTGACTAATAAGGTTCAGACACTGCTAGCTTTGTTTACAGCTTGCACTGGAGTTCACTGTGGGTTGAAATATCAACACTGGCCTATGAAGCAAACACTCTTTGTTGAACAGAAAGGTTGTCAGTGGCATACTGTACCCATATAATTCAGACAAAACTACTGCTCAAAATTGGAGATATCCACAAAAATCGAAGTTTATGGCTAGAGGAGGGCCCACATTGTGCCTCTGTTAGTGCTGGGGTAATCTGTAGGGGTTGTGGGGTAGTACCATGCAACACACAGCCGTCAATCCACTAAAAATGTCTGGGACACCCTTGAATAGCTGGAATTTTATGCAGTAGTCACATTGTAGCTTTAGATCTGTTTTGCTGTCACTGTAGATGTTCACATATCAGTGGCATCAGGTTTCTGAAACTGTGCTAGTCTTACAGAGGAAAATAAATAAGGCAGACCATTGTAGTTATTAGCAATACTCAACAGATGGATACTGTTATTTTCACGTGGGGCTAAATACACCCACCAAGATTTCAGGCTCCTTCTGGTGAGGAATTTGATTGAGGAGATTGGTTGGAAGACCAAGTGCGGGTACAAAAAATGTTTTGCGACTCAAGTCGCCATAACAAACACTGGCCAGCGAAATCAAACCAACTGCGCTGCCATCTGTGTCCTTCCCATGGCCAAAGAAAGGGTACAGTGTATATGTGCACCAGATGTGATGTGGGCCTGTGTGTGGTGCCTTGTTTCATGGAATATCACACCAAAGCGTATTTGTAAAATCACCCTCTTTGTGAATAGTGTGTGTCATGATAAAACAGTTATTCAAAGTGCCACAGACCTTCTGCATCAGCCAGAATTATGTGAGTAATGAACTATTTACACCACATTTTACATAATACAAGCAACTCACAGGCCTAAATTTATTATAAAGAGAGGTGAACATTTTTTCCTGGATTAACCAATTCATAAGCAGAGTGCAAAATTTTATTTCATTAAATTTGAAGGAAAAGTCTACGTGAGATATTTTTTTTTTTTAAAGACTAAGAAATAAAATTTAAAATCCCCAGTAAAAAAATCTCAGAAGGCTGCCTTGCATGGAGTGATTTGGTTCTGGTGTTAAAGGGTTAATGGTTAAACAAAATACTTTGAATGTTAATTCCATCATTGAACTAACACTGGAACCCAAGGCATGGAACAACTACTAAAGAATGAATGAGGATACATATCTCAAGTTGAATTACTTATGCCACAAATTTAGAAAAAGGACACTGGAATGAGAAGAGCACTCACACACCACGAACAGTCAAGTGGAAGGAACTATAACGATCTGAAGTTTTCTACAGCCACTTCACAGCAGGCCCTTGGAAAAATTACACCTAACACATGCACCACTATCTAGCAGATTCTGAGAAATCAATACTGCAAAGTAACCCTCACAAAAATATTTTTATCTATTTCTAAAAGAAAAAGAAATGTAAGTTCATTCCTACCTACAGTAGAGACTGAAACAAAGTTGCATATATTCCTCTCACTACAATTATTACAGCATTTCAACTGTAAGGTTGCTTCATTTTTGTTAGCACTTGAATATCACTCTTTTAGGTGTCCATCCTGTTATTGCCACATTTTCTTAATTGTTTACTAAAGCTGTCTTTGCTTGTAACTCTCCATAATCATTGCAACAATTCACAGATTTGATAAATGGCTTAACAATTTCGTGGCTGAGACTTCTGCAATCTTCCAATGAATCAGTACACAGACTGTTACTTAAACATGTTCTGACTCAAGTCAAGTGCCAAGGGTATGCACCAATTAGGTTGAGACAACCAATACCTCAGTACTCACTAGTTAGAAGTGGCCCATACATTCTGAAATTTGTCCATGCATCTGTAGTCTACAGCAAAAAAATCAAGCAGCAACTGATTTCTCGCAGTTTCAACTACAGTTTGAAAGTCTTTAGGAATTGCACAGACACACCTCCTTGCTTGGGTTTGTGTAGACTTGCTTGGAGACAAGTCTACTAATCTATGGATAGAAGTTTTTTAACGTGTATGGCGAGTGCCAACTAAAGGGTACAGAGACAGTGGTAATGTGGACCTAATGAGTACTTATCACTGATTTCTGATGTTAATCATGAATTTATTAACAGCCTACTGTGTGCCGGTTACATTGCGGAATTTGGACGCCTCAGTCACGAATTCACTGAGCAATTTACTGAATTTATAAAGATGTTATATTTATGGAGAGTTAAAAGTAAAGGCTGGTTGAATAAACAACTGCAAATTTTGCCTACAACAAAACTGTATTAAAAAAAAACAATTTAAATAGCTGATTCAAGAACTGACAAAAAAGCAGTATTAAAAATATGAAGTAGTGCATAAATTCCTATCTTCTTATATGAAAGAAATGAAAGAGAGATACTTCTCAGGGTGTTGTTAACTGCACAAGCTATATCTGAACAATATTTGACTAAAATGTCCTCTTCACCCAAAACAATAAACATACTGTCACAAGCATAAACGAGAAAACCAACCAGATGCTACTGAATGCTTTATTGCACTTATAATCTGCTCAACATGGGGCACTTATATGCCCATCATCAGTAGCTTGAGACTATATACTTGTGTAGTGCCTTCCTACCTAAATGATGGCTTGACCTCCATCAAGTTTCCTCGGGGAAAGACACTGGAACTATATGGTAGAATTTCGCTGCCACCAGCCAAATAAATTTGGCCAA
>Ga0136643_10010771_pt1 | contig 13519 bp, 8 predicted proteins | sample TergutLab28metaG_FD_96883 | JGI IMG/M metagenome (GOLD analysis project Ga0136643, IMG submission 96883) | Labiotermes labralis P1 segment gut microbial communities from Petit-Saut dam, French Guiana - Lab288 P1 (version 3) (version 3) | ecosystem: Host-associated > Arthropoda: Insects >...
TCAGCCTGCATCCGGATACCACACCACCCCAGCTAAACCACAACGTAACACCAACACACATCGAACCAGAGCAATACAACCCATGAAATAACTCAACAAATAAGTCGCAAGCTCCTGAGGATGAGTGTATTAACATCCGAAACATGTTGAGCAGTAAATAATTAAATAATAAAGCAAGTGACATCAAGTTGGTCTCTCTTTATTCAACTAGAAAGATAAATCTTCATCCTTTTCAGACATTATTTTCATGATTCTGAGATTACGACAAACTGCTATGAGCTTCCAAAATGCTTTTGACCTCATCAGGCAACCTGACCAACTACTTACATACTGATCGTATTTAGTTACCTTCATAATCAAAACAGCTCTAATTTCATTCAAAAAGAGCCCAAATCTTTCAAAATTGCTTGTTACAAATTGTGCAGCTAAGTTTCTGCTCTACGTCCAAATCCCTGGCTAGAGAAGGACCTCAGGTAAGATATAACAACTGCCTATTCAATATATTCACAATTAAAGTTGCAACTGCGCTGAATTAAGCATCGCACCACGAGTACGTGTGGAGGCGTTGGCGTATGGCTCCACAAATTCTTAACTTTGGTACTACATGGAACCACGTGGTCATCTTTATGCACCGACATCTGACTCGCTGAAGTAACTGGATAGAAGAATGAATGGTACTTAGACACGGCATTGACACAGCGGTGACGAGAAAAAAAATCCCTAATATTGCCGAAAAACGAATCCTTGTCATCGCAGTCGCTCTACGCTTCATGTCTGGTGTAGGGTTCACGTATTCTGGGATTTCGTGACAATTATGTTGCATCTGAACTTTAACACCAAGTTAGTTCCTCAAGTTCACCATAACACTTCACTGCGCTCTTCCTCTTTATATTCTTCGCCTTCCGCATGAAGATGCAGAACTTTACGATCCGTTCATAGGTTACCACAACTACATACTCTTTTCATTTTTTATAAAAAAAGAAGCAACCCCGTCATTAAGATAAGTGCTGTGTGGGATGTGAATCCGCTATTTGTTTTAAATGTAGACCATATTTTTAGAAACACTTCCGTCACCGCTGTCATCACTCTGATGACACAGCAGGTTCTTCTAAAACGTCGGTTCGTACCTACGAAGTTACACAACGCACCTCTCAGAAGCCCTGAGTTCACATTTGCTGCTGTGAAAACTTCCATTTGTTTTCCTTTATGCTTCTAACGACACGAAGTGAAACGTATCGCTCCTTCATACTGATATAATAATAATTTCTCCTTTTTTATCTCAATATTTAACCAACTTGATGCACAAAATTTGTTTCACAGTAAGTTTTATTTCATACCTCTACATGTTTCTAGCACATGTGCTCATTATCAGGAGGTCCTGATGATGAGCACATGTGCTCGAAACATGTAGAGGTATGAAATAAAACTTACTGTAAAACAAATTTTGTGCATCAAGTTGGTTAAATATTGAAATAAATATACTGAGATGCACGGTCAGCAAAACGTCAAAATAAATTCTCTGTTTGACGTGATTGGCTTATATGTAATTTGTTGGTGACTTAGCGGTTATGAAACTACACGTACATACATTAGACTGCGACGGACTCAGACGGAAATGTGCGTGGTCTCTTCCTAGGTTGTGTAGTGAGAGTTTTGCGGTGGCTGGGTAAAACCACGGACAGCTCATTGAAACCGATGTTCGAACAGATGTTAGTCCTTATTACGGTGCGAAATCACATGTACAGTGGATCAGTGCCAACAGGTGTCTATACGAATCTGTGTATCTGAGAGAGTAGCAGGAGCTGCAACGCTTGTTGCGTGTGGAGCGTCGCTCCGGCATAGCGATGTTATCTTTCCTCATCTAATTGCTACTCCTGTCTGTGTGTTAATAGCATATTTATGTTGTAAAGCGACAGTGCGTGCTGGAATTAGAGATTCCCTATCATTTCACTGCTCCTTGTTGCTTCTAATTACACACATTCAGACCGCGCGACATCTGCACTCACACTGCGTTTAATTCCAGTCCCCTCGTTAATTGGCTGCACAAAGGAGCTGAATTTTCGGAGAGTGGAGTCTCCATACACATCCAAAATGACGCAAAACTTTAGCTTCAGCGAACAACAAAAGGATCACAGTCGACGAATATGAAGAGTGTTTAAGATGTACGGAAACTGAAGTTTCATTGTGTACGTGAGAGGCCGCGAGGTGTAATGGTCTTGACACCTCCCTATACCGGATGCTAACAGAAATAATCTGACGATTTTTGTAACTTCTACATAAAGATAACAAAAAATAATTAATTTTCTTCGAATTATTAGTTTCGAATTTGTAATTAATTTTTAACATGATATAATGAAACCACGGTCGTGAAATAAACAGATTTCTCCTAACAAATTCGCAGCGTTGACTTCCACAACGTTTTATAAACTAGGGACGAGACTTTCTGCCTCGTGTAGCAGATGAGGAAAGGTGACAGCAGATTGTGATCCTCTTTCCTGCTGACAAGAAGCGGAAGTAAGACGAACGAGCAAGAGCGTAGGACATTAATTTCGTTCAAAATTGTATCACTTCCAGTCACGGAAAGGTGGAGACATTCATCTTCTTGTCTCCACAGCGTTAATATTCCGATGCCATAGCTGAGAAACAATTCAATAAAGACTGCCTTTTCTCTCTAAAAAAAAAAAATACGAACTTCTCCGAATGAAGAAATGAACTGTAAATTCCTTTCCTCCCAGAATGGAGCATCAATCAACTAGGATTTATGTTGTACATTAAGTAGATTGGTTTATGCCTCCGAGACAGACATATCCTATTCCTCAGAACTATAGATCTTCCTCGAATAACTCATGAACCGATCCAGGCCTGTAATTATTTATTCACGTAAGACATTTTGACGCAAGTAAACATAAGTAATTAATTAGCTGTCTTCGTAATCTAAACAACGCTGAGTTTCATCACCCATATATTTTGGTTCGGGTGGGCAGATTTGCAAATTTGTTCGTTGTGACCAAACTTAAAACTGCTTCAGTTCAAGAACAAGGTGTTCAGATAACTTGAACTTTAAATCATTACACTCTTGCACTGCAAAAATCGATTCGATGTAAGCACCGACAGTCCATTGACTTTTTTTAAACGACGTTTGCTGGCTTCAGTAAGATAAATGCTGATGCAACAGGAATTATGTCAGTCATGAATTCAAAATACGCCACGGTAGTCTTAGCAATTAACCAACTTAATGCACAAATTCTTTTTTTATAATAAGTTTATTATATGCCTCTACATGTTTCGAGCACTGTTGTGCTCATCATCAGGAGGTCAGAATTGTATTATACAGCATCTGGTATCGTCACACTCTGTAGGTGGCCGTCCGGTGCATTAAGTTGGTCAGTTTCTAAGGTTACACTGAGATACACGGTCAGCAAAATATCAAAATACGTCATGGCAAGGCACTTATAATTTATACAAGCCACATACTTTCGCCAAGCTATTGAAACCGAGAAGATTAATGTGGATCATCGTGGGATGGAATAAGACAGATTGAAACATTTCATGTGGAAAACTTTTTCAATGAGGCTTTCGGAAGATCAAAAGGAAGATAGAACAAAATTAAGGCAGACTTTAAGAACAAAGTTATTAGATTGTTTGGTCGAAATTTAATATAACTGGCGGACGAATTGTCAGATACTGCGTCAGACAGTAAGGCAGGCAGGCAGGCAGACAGAAACACGGGATATACAAGAAAACTTACACATAACGTATTGAAAATGGAACAGCAACTGATGTGTTCTGATAAGGAAAATGTCGGCATTACTTACGGACTTGCGGCGGGGTGTTAAATGAACTGTAAAGTTATCATTGTGCTAAAATGATAATCATGCCATGGAGACGTATGGGGGTGGAGGTAGGCCTATACTTGCAAGCATTTTTTAATTTTGGTTTTGGGTAGAGGGAAGATCTTCCAGTGTCACTTAAACAATGGAACTGGTGAACACTGACACATAACTGGACACAGCTGTGAGGTACAGAAAATCTCTGCCCATGCCAGGAATCGAACCTCGATTGTATGCCAATAGGTAGACACTCTCCTGACTGAGCTATCCAGGCTCCTAAAGCGGTTGGGATTTAGTGACACATTCAGGACTGCCAGGAGTTGGGCTTGTGTTGCTGGGTACTCAACAGGCTCCGTGCGTGGGATGTTCTTCCGGAAATCAGTTGAAAAGTTTGCACAGGTTTCCGACAAACAAACTGCTAAAGGTAGAAGCTGATGAAGTCGATAAAGGCTAACTCATTTTTCTCATACTGCGTCATTCTGCCAACATGAGATGTCCACACAACGATCAGAATATCATGCTACCTTGCCGCTCCTACGAATTATTGCTTTGTTCAGGCATTTCCTACGGGTCACGCAGATAAACGGATGTACTCACTGTTTTTTTTTAATTATGCCCTTTATGACGTATGGTTGTACTGCAGTCTATTGTAGCCCTAGACTGTGAAGTGAATTAAACCATCACACCTTTTTGTAAAGAAACTGATAAAAAGTAAATTACAGATAGTATTCTAATACACCGCCCGCTACCAACTTAATCAACAACCCAGAAACAAACACGTTTTACAAGCCATGTTTAATCTACACGTAAGAATTCTGTATGTGATCTGTACACAAAATATTAATTGTACCTTCCTTCTGTTGTCTTCCCACTTATGGTCACATATTTAGGCCAATAAGCCATCTCTTGTACCACTCATATTAAATGTGGATCATTAGGCAATTATCTGATAAGCCTAGCAGTTGGTACAGTTTCATGTTTACTGGATGTTCTAATTGGCAAAGATAAAACAAAATTAAATCTGAAGATAGAATGAAATTAGTCCCTTTGCAAGCCGTGAAGGCGTATGGGGGAGTACATGTATAACTCCATTCATTCTTAATCCCAACACTAGATGGAAATGAGCAGTCAGGTTCAAGGCCCGGCCCTCTTATACTTTGGGAAACAGCCCTCTGTACCTATTGATTCGGAGGTCGGCTGGAATCCAGTCTGACTGGAGAGTCTAGAGAACTAAAATTCTCATGTCGCTGCCACGAAAGGAAACACGATACCTCGACCGGATACTCTACACTGTAAATAAAATTGTGTGTCTGGTTGGTTAAATTATGTTATATTCAGCTATGCTTAGAGATGCGAACTTTGATTCATTTCCTTGTATCACGTCGTACACAGGGCTTCTTTAAATGCACAAAAGGCGGTAAAAGTGATCGTGGAATTTCGGTGTACATACATGGGTGGGGGGGGGGATTTTTGAAAGAAAGAGGTTAATTCTATTTTCAAGGAGCGGTAAAACCACGAATACACCATTTAGTCACAAGCTAAACTGAAACACTTCGTTTAGTACTGTGTATGACCACAGTGAAAAGAAGAAATTTGTTGTAGAAGAAAGTATGCTTGCTTGCTTGCTTGCTTGCTGGCTACGAGGTCTAGGTTGCATTAAATAAGAGACAGACGAAAACAACCAACAGAACCTTGAAGTTAGAACCAGGTGTGAACATAAGGCCACCTAACTTGACCATAATTCGCTAATTTCGGAATGACAACAAGAGGTGTAGGAAGAGGAGGACCAGACCAAGGTTTGTACAAGATGCTAGCAATATATCCAACTTTGGTCACCTGTCTCTCGCAATATTTTTAATTGGTCCTTTATTTTGTTAAACTCCTAAATTTCACTACTCCCACGAAATTGGTCCATGTTTGTGGTATATAAATTTCACTTCGTACTATGTCTACTAACCCGGTCCGGGATCGAACCCCGGTGGGGACGAGATTTTCCGCCCTTCCAGACCGGCCCTGGGGCCCACCCAGCCTCCTGTACAATGGGTACCGGGTCTTTCCCGGGGATAAAGTGCGGCCGGGGCGTACTGCTGACCACTCACCCCTTCTAGTGTCGCGGTCATGGAAGAGTAGAGCTATACCTCTACGCACCCTCTGGGTCACACCGGGCCTGTAAAGGGGTCACTTTACTTTTTTTTGTCTACTAACCACGACCAGTCTTGTGTTCTGTTACAAGTGGTTTCATTAAGTCCAGCCTTCAGCGAAGGGGACCCTGACTAGGCCGTTAACATGTGCCTGTTTTATGTGATCCGAGATTATCACGGCCGTAAATATTCAAGGTTCCATCTTACTATTCCACCCTGAAGAGGGCAACAACAAGTACTTGCGAAACACTTATTACCATGCAGTAAACCTTGTCCATGTCTTCATGTCTGTCTGTCCACACTCCTCCCACGTCACTGTTATACAACTCTCTTGTTGTTCTTAGCTAATCGTAAACAGTAAAAAACATGAGTCAGACCGAACAGTTGTGGTTCGATGCCTTATAGTGGCAAGAGATGTTATTCTCTTCTCAAAGCATCAAGACTGGCTCTGGGTCCAACACAACATGTTATGCAATGGAAACCCTGAATCCTATCCCCATGTGTAAAGCGGTAGTGCCGGGGTTAAGAATGAGTGGATCTGAATTCCATTCTCCCGTACGCCATCACGACGTGAACAGACACAACTTCACATTTAATAGGAAAACAGCAAAAAATTAAAGTAGGCCATATACATATTTGAGAAAGAATACGTTCCATTCGGCAGATTGGCTTTGGTCTGGGTGGCAGGTGACGGGAAAATCACGTCAGTCTCTACGTCATGTGGGTCAGAGTTGGGGCCAAACGACCAGTATAGTCGGACAACCAACTCTATCCTTGTGCACAGGTCAAGGAGCACAGAACTCTACCTCCAAGCTTCCTAAAGTCCTCCAATGCCTTTGGTATAAGGTAAATCAGTACCATTACAGGCCCGAGGTGCCCAGAGGGTTCAAGGAAGGTAAGGTTCCCAGTTTACGTAACAATGGCCAAGGATGGTGGTAAGGTTGTCAGCTTTATACACCGGCCGCTTTCACCCCAGGAAATACTCCTGGTACTCATTTCTGTTAGAGGCTGAGTCGACTCCAGGGCCCTAGTGCGATCGGAAGGATTATGTCAATGAAAAATTCCAATGACACCATCTGGAGTCGAACCAGCGATCTTCCGATTTGTAGCCCAGCACCTTAACCACTGTGCTACCGCGGTCCCCTCCAATGCCTTTGCCCTATATTTAAACCAGCATGGACTGTGCAGCTCTAGTCAGATCTGACACGAAAAAATGTTGTCTCCAGGAGGGAGTCAGTTCCCAGAATATCGTTATCGTATGCATTGAATGTTACAGAAACTACGCCCAGTACGGTGAGGTGTCCCACCCTGCGAGGACCCGACCATGGGACCCTGTCACTACATGTGAGGAAGACCAGTGGGTTCCTAGAAGCCCGTTTTCGCTGTGTGAAAGGTTACAGGTTGCAAGGCAGCACCACGTCTGTTTGTGTTGATGGTCACTGGAGCGACTCTTTGCCTGTCTGCGTCCCTGCCCAAGGTAAGAAGTTTGACACTTGTAGCATCCAGTGCCCTCACAGCCAAGTATTCGGTGGGATACGTCGCATTGTATTTTAGAACTGGCATCATACGTAATTCGTTATATGAAACTCTTACTTGCATGTGGTGAAGTCCACTGCAAAAAGGTGAAAGTATCTCAGTATAGTAGTTACCAAAGTATGAGTGCCAGCGGCCGCAGGGTTATTACAAGGGAATCGCGAAGGTGTTCCTTGGGTTGACTATAAGAATTCGCATACATTTACAGCAGGTCATTCCCCTCTAGCGTGCGCTTGGTGTTTCTTGTGTTCCGTCTTCCATTCGATTGTGATAAATACCTTCTGTAAAATATCTATTTAATTTTTGGTGAAGACAGTTTCCTTTTGTGAGAACTGCCCTCTTCTGGGTTATTATGCAGCGAGTAATGGTGTTGGGATAACAGGATTTCTTTTGGGTTCTTGGCCATTGAAGATGGGACCGATAGGTTGTCCCGAAACGTCTGTAAGAAATTGCCACTATTCGCTGCGTAATAACACAAAAGAGCGCGGTTCTTGTTTACTTCGCGGCGGAAGCTTCAAATCACGCGTAGAATTCTTTTGTCACGGTAGTCCACCTGCGCCACGATGTTGCGTTACCTGAAAGCGTTAAGGAAAGCCGAGTGGCTTGTAGCTTTGGAAGGTATGCGAGCCATATGTTTACGGTTCAGACAACATGCAATAAAACATATCGCTCTTTTGCGACAAGAGTGTCACAACTCAAAATTTTGCATTTTTAAGTTATTGGTATAGAAAGAAACGTTTGAAGATGCACTTTTAACAGGTATAGTGTCATAACGCAGTTTGCAAAACTCGCCGCTGGAGGGCAGTTGTGTCGTCGTTGCACCCAAAGAAAATTATAGCACTTCAAAACCTTTAACGTTTCTCCTGAAAAATCACAAATTTTGAGTTGTGACACTGTTGTTGTGACACTCGTCGCAAATGAGCGATGTGAGAATGGTGTAGAGTTTAAGTAGAATCTTATTGGAACAACCAGTTATTCGTGACGAAACTGAAGAATTGATTTGAGAAACTCTTGTTTTTCCGTCATAAATCTGTTGCTATCAGATTTGTTTTCCAGAATACTGAAAGACGGGATGTGCAAAACAATACGAAACATTCTGTCAGTTGAGTTGTGCGGGTGTGACTTGAGAATTTTTGTCAAAGTTTGTGGGCAACCTGATGTGAAGCGACGGCCCAGTCGCGCAGATGATAAGAAGACCACAAGGTCAGCAGCTATCAGAAGACTGACCTTCGTTGTTCAACAAATGTCTTCCCACCGGCATGTCTTGTTCAGTTAGATGTTACAGGTTTTAAGAACGGAGTGTAGGGAGGGGCTCCCAGCCGTCCGTATGTATATTACAATACGTCAGCTGCTAAACATCACGCCATCAATTACTCCACTGACTCAGGCTCCGGGAGCCAGGAAATCTGGCGACTCTTGTATCTTTGTACCTCTTCTTTCGCCAAGGTCGTGTTTCACTCCCCCCCCCCCTCCGCCCCAGCAAGCTTTATTAATTGTCGCTGCTACCGGTGCCGGTATTTGTACAGTCGCTGTCTGACTGTGGCTGTATCCTTCAGTTAGGTGCTTACTGAAGAACAGCAAGCAGGGCAGGGCTCAGGTAGGCAGGAGAACACAGCAGAGGCAACATATAAGTGCCTATACTTTGTCACTGTTTACCTTATTTGAACATAAGCCGCCTTTTCAGATTTCTGAAAAAAAAATGGATATATCTCTACAGGTAATGCAAGTTTGATTCCCTCGGGCTTTCAGCCCCAAACCCAACCGTTAAGGAGACTAGGCTATCCTGGAATTGTCATTAAGTTGCAGTCCAGTTTGACTACTTTCTATATCACGGGCTGATTTATAAAATCCTATTACACTGTGATGTCTCCCCCTCTGTATCTGTTTGTTTTGGTCCGGTTATTAAATTATTGTATTTTATAAATGCGTCAGTAACTGCATGGTGCGGCAGGATTACATCCACAAAGTCCCCACCATAACCTTATGGCCCTCTTACCTCATTTACATGATTGCATCTGCTACGCAAACAGACGAATACTGGCACCTCCACTGCTCCAACTGCGGAAAAATGCTACCCTAAGCACACGACTTCGCGCACTCTGTCAACATGTGTCTTCAGGCTAGGCTCGCTAACATTACCAGCGCCTGAAGATGGAGACTTTTTGGAATTACTCCTGCTATGAAAGAACCCGAGTGAATAAATATAACTGGTTTCTGGGACAAATATTCTTAGCCTGGCCATTGTGATTCAGTTCTCACAATCTGAGTGCTTGGCCAGGGTATGTGAATGATACTGACTGGCCACACACACACACACACACACACACACACAAAATACTTGTCTGCCTGTGAATTATGAACAAGCCGTAGGAAATTTGATATGTGAAAAAAGATTGTTGATGTATTAACATGTGTCACAATCACCGACCATCGGTGTGAAAAGGACAAGTGACCAATATTTGTACAAGTGTACTGTTTCCATCAGGTGGCAAGTATCAACATGTGTCTATTGTGTGCCAAATATACCAGTAGTGGGAACAAAGGTTATGTCAATCATAACCAGGTACATACACGGTGTGGTCCAAAAGTTTTAGGACTGATTTTTTTAAAAATCGAAGACACGTGAGGAAGACACCTTTTTTTATTCAAAATAAACTCCATTGGCATACATACATAGGCTTTTGCGTGGTCGTATGTTTTCTGAAAACCTACTGAATATTCCTCTTTTTGGACCTTCTTTAATTCATCAGTTACGACTTCTTGGATTACAGCAACATCCGCATATTGGAGTCCTTTAGCTTCATTTTCAACTTAGGGAACAGAAAGTAGCCTGGCGGAGATAAATCTGGAGAGTACGGGGTGTGATAAATGGTTGCAACATTTTTTTGTCTAAAACTGGCAAACACTTGCAGCTTTGTGGTCAGGCGCATTATCGTGCAACAAGAAAAAATCTCGAGAGCAGAACGCAGCTGGACGAACCCGATGAATGCGCTTCAGGAAGCGATCCACTACTCCTTTATAAAAGTTTGCATTTACTGTCTTTCCCTCTGGTACGAATTCTTTGTGCACTAGGCGATGAAAGTCCCAAAAAATTATCAACATGTTCTTGAAGCGGGACCTTTGGAATTTCAGTTTCTTCGGCCGAGGAGGTGTCTCACCAACCCATTCAGAACTCTGTCGCTTTTTCTTTCGAGGTCACAGGCAAAACACCAGGTCTCCTCTCCCGTAATAATTTTGTTAAAAAATTTTTGTCTGCATCTGCCATCGCGATAAAGCCTTGGCAAGATGCGACTCGATCCTCTCTTTGCTCAGGTCTCATGGAGTGTGGAACGAAACGTGCACACAACTTTCTCCTTCCAAAATCCTCTTTCAGAATCCGAAGAACTAGTCTTGGGGATGTTCAAAGATTCTGCTATCATACTCGATGCGATTCTACGGTCATTTTTGATCAAATCAGCAACAGCAGCAATGTTACATCAGTTCGAATCGATTTTGGACAGTCAAATCTCTCGTCATATTCTTCCAGCTACCTCCCGTCTCGAAATCGAGAATACCACCTAAAAACGTTTGATCGGTTCAGAGCCTTTCGCACCAATACTGGTGTTCCTGTCGCAGATAGACCGGCTTTGAAACAAAATTTTAAGGCAACTCCCTGTTCTTTTCCGCCATCCATGACGTATAAAGAAAATTAACTTTACAAGACAAGTTATAGCTAGTATACCGTCGAAGATAAACAAACGAAACTAGGTGTATGGTTGATAGAACTTATTGGGTTAGCCGATTCTAGTTCTGTTATTAAAAAAAACAGTCAAAAAACTTATGGATTGCACTGTGTAGAACAGAGATGACTATGTCCACGACTGTTTCTTTGCCTGGCAATTGTTTAACTAACACAGCGATAACTATGCACTGCTGCGGTAGTAAAGAAGACTCATGGAAAACTAGTCAACTGAAACCTACACAGTCGTAAAGTTGTCATAAAAACGAGGAATTTAATAATTTCAGTAGAGCTTGTTACTAAACTCCCGAGCAAAGAACGGCCATTTTCTCTATACTAAAATTCCAGTTTCCAACTGCGAGCATATACCGACAATCTGCAGTTACTTTGCCGACTTGTCCTGCTATCGACATCACAAAATGTCGACCTGCCAACCGTTCCGGTGTTGTGTGTCACTCTAATTTATCAGTTCTTCAAAAAGAAGCCGTGCAAGAAATGTTGAAACACGAAAACTCTCCTTAGTTCTTAATTTATTCAAATTCTAACCAGGCTTTTTTTTTATGTCACTAGTAAGTTTCATGCCTGCATTTTTTTTGCCCACTCCACCTGTCGAAGCGGAATGTAGCAGCCTCGTATGCAGCAGGTCAAGGTTTCAAATTTCGGCCCGGAAACCTGTTATCCTGATTAAGTTTCCCGTTCCTTACGTCAGTTCCTACATGATAGTTACAGAATTTTCCTTTAATCGGGCTAGTACGACATCTTTCATGTGATTCACATTTATCCTAACATTCAACACTACATATCCTGAACTGTTGGCAATGTGATGAAATAAAATACAGGGGAGCTTATATATCGATGTGTTTCATGGTGTGTCCTGCAGACAGTTACAAACATGGAGAAAAGGAAGAATGTAAGACTTGGACCTGTAGAGCTTATTGCTTCGGTATGTTACGTCTACAGTGTCATTGGCCAATGAAGATCCCGCCTAAACCCTAAAATGAAGTTTGGTTGACTCAAGAAGACATTAGAGACCAGGGCGGCCTGCATCACGTAGGAAGCAAAGTCGCTTGTAGCAGATTTAAAAATTTCAGCAAGTTCGTATAAAGATATAATGGAAATATGGTTAGTAAGAAAATAGACATCAGAACTGCAGGTCAGACGACTTGAAAAGCCTTGAAAAGTTTCGACAGTTTTATTTCAGGAACGATGTCACACGCACAAAACACCTCAAATCAAGATACTTCGCGAGATATCAGAAAAGAACACCGTGTTCGGTGACACACGAAACAAAAACAAGACCGGGTTTGAGGTATCAGACAATACGGATGCCGCTAATTTTTTTTCTTAAAGTAAGATTTAAAACATTTCTCACTTTGGCGCAGTCCAGGTCACCTAAATGAACCAATCATTATGATTCTTTGAAACAACAGAGTCCGTAGCGTTTAACCGGTTCTTTGTTTGTACTGGCATTATATATGAATGTCAACTACAGGCACATTAACACATACTGATATCATCAGTAATCCTGTTTCCGTCGCCGGCTTTACGAACCTGACAGTTTTTGCTTAATTAAAACATCCAAGGTTAAAAATGCCAAGCTGATTATGTTCTCTTTGACTGCGCTGTCAAGACACTGTCTACAGGTCCATGATTTTTACAGGGTTAATTCAAAGCCTCTGCAGTACATTCATTTATACTTATTTCAGATGCATTGATATTGAAAGCTCTTGAAGCCATAACATGTATATTTACATAAAAGGCATAGCTGTAAGGTCGGCTAAACATTTTGGGCAAATCTATTATCGGCAAATAAAAGAGAGTCTAATTCATTTTACGTCCTTTTTCTCTATTCATTTTCTGAATTTGGACAAAAGACCCCAGCACCAATGGTAAGACAACACACCGACATGCAGAACACACTCATTTCGAAACCCAAACTGAAGTTTAAAACAATTTATTATCCAACAGATGCACAAATACATAATTCGTAGATACAATTAGAATTGCTGCACAGTCTAGAGAGTGCCTCTCTAGACTGTACAGTACACACACAGTGCCTCTCTAGACTGTGCAGTACACACACAGTGCCCCTCTAGACTGTGCAGTACACACATAGTGCCTCTCTAGACTGTGCAGTACACACACAGTGCCTCTCTAGACTGTGCAGTACACACACAATGCCTCTCTACACTGTGCAGTACACACACAGTGCCTCTCTAGACTGTACAGTACACACACAGTGCCTCTCTAGACTGTGCAGTACACACACAGTGCCTCTCTAGACTGTGCAGTACACA
>Ga0136643_10010772_pt1 | contig 13519 bp, 8 predicted proteins | sample TergutLab28metaG_FD_96883 | JGI IMG/M metagenome (GOLD analysis project Ga0136643, IMG submission 96883) | Labiotermes labralis P1 segment gut microbial communities from Petit-Saut dam, French Guiana - Lab288 P1 (version 3) (version 3) | ecosystem: Host-associated > Arthropoda: Insects >...
GGTTTTCTCTCTCACTTCACACTGTTTTTTATAACCTCCCTTCCCGCAATTTCGCTGAATAATATGAAATGGCCTACTTAATTCTTTCAGTGTACGCTTCAGAAAAAGTGTTGCTGTGTAACTATCTGATAAGGACAGCATTTGAATTGGATGGAGAAGGTTTCAACAAACGAACCGAGTTTACGAAACACCATTTATTGCGTATTCGGATAGAAGACGTGACTAAAGTATTTAAGATAAGGGAAAAATGGATCTGGAAAAGAAGTAGCCCGTCTTGGAGAAATGTACTGTGGTAGAAATAAATGTGTTACGTCGGTGCTGAGGGGAAAGACACGGAGAAGTGCTGATAACTCTTCCCATTCCGGTTTATGTTTAAAGAAGCGTTCGTTTGTAAGTGTATTTTTATGGTGACGTGTAAATTCTAATTATTTCATGATAAATTTAAATAATATTTTACAATCCGCATTCCAATTTCTCTTGCAACGTTCGTCGAAAATAACTGCTGTTTGGCTTGTCCTGCCATCTATGGGTTTGCATTTACACTATTGATCTGTCTCGTCAGCTCTGTAGGTATTTCAGCAGCATCGGTGCAAATGCAGCGTACAGAAGACTGTGTTTATAGAGATAAAAGAGTGGGAGAGAGTGAACGGGTGTTTTGTTTCGGTGTCGTCAGTGGCGAAAATTATGCAGCGTCGGTAACAGATTAATAAAATATTGGTATGGAGGATTTGTAGAAGGATACTGACACGAGGAAACAACAGTGCTGGAAGAATAACTTCCCCCAGTATATCTGTGCCCACCCGTGGTCTGTGATCAAACGAGGCCTTCCGTGGATGAGGGGCCGATGACTAACCGCTCAAACGCAAAAATAATAAAACTGTTTGTGCTCCTCCCCCTTCCCTCCAGTCCCTCTTCTGCAACTATTTCTCCTTTCTCACCTTGAATATCCTGATCGGCAGAGTTGTGAGTTCAGGTGTGTAGGTTTGCCGACGGGAGTGAGGAAGTTCTGTTCCGTATCGTGGCAAGTAGCGCTGTCCGATTGTCTGTCCTGACAGGTGGGCTGAGGCCTGTTTGTGCTACAGAAGACCGTACATTGCACGGCAAACATAAGCCGCTAATTTGTTACGCTAATGTGTGGGTGCAGGACGATGTTTGTGGTCACCTGGATTCTCCTAACAGCTTTTTGTTTTATTTCTGCAACTCACTTTGTTCTCCACCGTTTTAGTGCTGAAAATTCTTCATTTTGGTAATCCTCACCCTATGACGTGCCTTGAAGGAGTAGAGGTATGGCTCTACTCTTTCTTTAACCTCGGCGTTAGATGGGCTGGGTGATTAATGCCACGTCCCGATCGCTTTACCTTCCGGAATGATCCGGTACCCGTTCTATAGGAGGATGAGTGGGCACCAGGGCCCGCCTGAACGAGTGCGGAAAATCTTGCCCCCACCGGGATTTGATCCCCGGACCGTCCAGCCCGTAGCTAGGTGCCGTACCGACTGAGCTGTCGCGGCCCACATTTTTCATTCTGTACCAGTTGAATAGTCTCAGGGTAAACATCGATTACGGCCCTGTTGTGATTACGACGAAGTTCTTTGTAATGGAGGCGCGATGTGTTTTCCCTGGGGTAAGAAACTTGCGTTTTTTAAATTACGTAAAGTACCATCGTACTGAAATTGATCCCAATTCCAAACTGCTCGTGACTGCTTCTCATGCAGCCTTCCGACTTAAAATTTACTTGCCTGCTCACTCACTCACTCCATGGAACAGAATCCTTTTTGAGAAACTAACCGGCTGTCAGTTAGCCCAGATATTCCCCACATTTTATAGAAATCGAATGTTCATTATCGCCTTTACAAGTGCCCGCCACCTGCCCTTATCCTGAGCCACATCAATCCAGTCCATGCCCCACCACACCCTTTCTGAAGCTCCTTCTTAATATTATCTTTCATCTATGGCTGGTACTTTCAAGTGATCTCTTTCCCTCAGGTTTCCTCACCAAAACCTCTCCTCTACCCCATACGTGCTACATGCCCCACCCACCTCATTCTTCTGGATTTGATCACCCGAATAATATTTGGTTAGGAGTACAGATCATAGAGCTCCTCATTTTGTAGTTTTCTCCACTCCCCTGTTACCTCGTCCCTCTCAGGCCCAAATACCTCTATCAGCACCCTACTGTCAAACACCATCAGCCTACGTCCGTCCCTCAATGTCAGCGACCACGTTTCACACCCATACAAAAACAACAGGCAAAATTGTACTTATTTATGTCTTAAACTGCCACAACATTATATTTACAAATTATACAGTTCATCATTAAGTCAAACTTCTGCTGTGTTTTTTCTATGTCGTTGTTTTTGTTAATGCAGACTTTCTCTCTTTTATTGGTTCAAAGCACTTGAGATGCAGGCGCTGTTCTTCCAGCCAGACTATCATTTGACAGCCAGCACGAGACTGCCTCGTCGGACTGTGCCTGTCTCCGCGGTTTATTTCTCTCGCCTTCATGTGCCAAATGATCAGAATATTAATATCGCTTGTAAATGCTATTCAAAATGCACGTTGCGTGGACTTTGCCACGAATAAGAAATAAATTTTTTGTTTCTCTGCTGCCAGACATGTTACTGAGTTCATGCAACAACAGAATTAAAGGACTTCTGTTTACCTTTTTGTTAGAGATCTTTCCGAAGACCTCAAATTCTTTCGGTGATTGAATGGCCTATCGGTACGGTATTGAACAGCTGTGCAAATTACGTTTTGCAATAGGCGTAAGCTCCAGGTGAATGTAAAAGTCGAAAGTAAAATTCTCCCAAGAACAAGCCGTGAAGGCCCCGAGGGCGACTAGACATTTAGCTGTACTCTTTCTTTAACCTCGCCGGGGTAGGTGGTCAACGCCACGTCTCGACCGCTTTACCCCTGGGATAGAAACCCGTTACTCATTGCACAGGAAGATGGGTGAGCCCCAGGCCCCACCTGGACGAGTATGGAAAATCTCGCCTCCACCGGGATTCGATCCCTGGACCGTCCAACCCGTAGCAAGTCTCTATACTGACTACGCTATCCCGGAGATCAACATAAATGACAAGTACGTATCATAAAGGAAAGTGTGAAGCTGAATTTTGGGAATAAGTTTCTTCGGCAGCGTTCTAGAAATCAAACGTAGGGGGAATTTTTCACTTACTGAAGAAAATTAACTCGCCTCTTCTGTAGCTACAGAGTCTGTACTTCAAACAGACTCTGTAGCTCTCGCTAATGGCCTCCGTCAACTCGCCCGTGGCCAGTGTGCAGCTGTATTGCTGGGTCTCTGGTTGTCTTAATGCACTCTAAGTAGCTTGATTGAAGGTGTTCTGAAATTAAACACATCAAGCGTCCACCCGCATCTACGACGATGCAAAGAGTGCTTCAGGACACAGAGACTTTTCGAATAAACTCTACCCTCATTTGTTTCTGTGTGTTAATGTTCGTAGCAGCAAAATATGAAACTAGCTGCTGCTGACCAAATTCTGATTCCATTCTCCCCATTAATGTGTGGGCCAATTTCTTTTTTAATGCTTTGAGGCAGAGAGGCTTTAAAAATATGAGTAAAATCGGTACGACCTTGAACCTTATTCTATCAGCGCTATTAGGCCAGCTAACAAATGACCTCACGCTCGTCTGATGTTTTGTTTACATCGCGAGAGATTCTGTAACTGTAGTTGTGTTATTTTTGCTTTCGAAATGTATTACATGAACCGCGTCGTGTCATGCCTTATAATCGGCTTCGATAAAAATCAGCCACTTCACGGATCAAAGTTCAAAGCACACATAAATACATGCGTCGTGTTACTTGAACAGCGGCAGCGTTAGACGCCTTAATCAGTCTTTGCATGTGTACTGCACACCGTGATAGTAATTTGCTGCATGTTTGTTGTAAGAGATAAAACTATCATAACCAAATCACATTATAATTAGTATTGCACACATTAACGCGTCATTTATCGGGACAGTCTTGGACCATCTGTAGCCCTCTCTTTCACCCCAGTGATCCGGTCATTATCCGGATTACCGGAGGGAAATCTGAGACAAACCGTACTCTGCGACTTTTGGTGTGAGTAAAGCTGGAAGAGAGAGTCTTTAACTCCTCAGCAGTAAGGATTTGATTTCTCGCGTGTCATTGCTCTGTTATTTTGCTATTAGAGTGAACGAGAGCAACAGAAGTCCAATTATTATTATTATTATTATTATGTACGTTAATCGAAGTATCTAGCCTTCAAGGAGTTATACTTCAGCTTCGAGTGATTATTTTTTGTATGTCACCTGTGCCAAGGGGGTTTTCCCTTGGTGATCCGGAATCCTGGCTAATCCGGACCACCCCTCCTTCCCATACAGTCCGCACTGCAAAGGAACTACTCTATATGTCAAATATTAAAAACTGTCTGTAACAATATTCAAATAGATGCAGAGCAAAAGTGAAAGGAAATAAATCTGGTATCTCGTACTGAAATGTGCAACAAGAAGTGGGGAGAAAAATGTACACAGATCAATGTAATTGCGTGAAAGAACCGGGTTAGAGAGGTTTATTTTGGGAAATCTGACAGGCACAAGGAGAGGCGCAGATGTCACCTTTGTAACGATGAACAGAATGTGCTTCATCTACCGCAAAAACGTTATGAGGCACAGAGGTGGAGAGAGCAATTTTTATTTAGTAAATGCTTATAGATGAATCAATAAAGAATGTGCGGGAGAATAATCAGCTGCAACAAGATCAGAGAGTTAAAAAGTAAGTAAATTTTTGTAAAAAGTAAAATGCAAGTGGGAAATTGAAGTGAAAGAAACGGTGTAATTTCAAGAGGAAATGAGAGAGGAGAAATTATGGATAGAAATACTACACATGTATATACTGTACATGTAAATTTGGATGAGACAGAACCTGACAGAAGATAGTCATTAGTATAGACAGACTTCAGCCATTAGGATTAAAAATAATATATGTCTACTGGCGAAAACCGGGTGTTACGATTTGCACCCATAGGGTAAAGGGAACCCAACCCGTAAATTTGACTTTATTTGATTACGGAACCGGAAGAGTCGTGTTACGTTGACTGGCACTCGGCTGTACAATATATACCTGTATTGTACAGCCGTTCGTGACTGGTTCAGTCGGCTTTACATTTTGTTAACCGAGCATCTTCAAGTTACAATTTTGAAGCATGTACAGTACCAACTGAAGGGTCGATTAATAAAGTCAGTCAGTCAGTCATGAATACAGTTCATTGTGAACGCCAGGAGTGACTGAAGCAATATCATAACCATATTTAACATCGCTGTCGCAAGTCACGAAGAAGTCCATGATCAATTTTTCACAGACTACCTAGATTCGTGTCTTGTGCTCGTGTAGCTTCGTTGGTGGTAGGAGGACCTAGACTTTGTCCTTCACAAAAGCCCACAAAAAGGAAGAAGCAAATCGCCTTTCCCGTCCCTTGCACAAAGACAAGCTCCATCACACGGTCCGTACTTGCGTGGCCTGTACTGCCTGACAGAGTACTATGGCGAAAGGTAATTTCCCCCGAATTTACTACGTTTCTGCAAGCGGAAGGTGCAGCACGATGTTCTGTGCCGGTGACTCTCTGGCGACAAGTCTAGCAGAATTGCATGTCACTGTTACAGCTGTCCTGTTCGCAAAATGTGACAGCGTGACAATGCCGTTACAAGGTTTGCAGCACCGGAGTTTGTGTAGTAGGGAAGTATGGGTAGAAGTTTACGGGAACCTTTCCCTTCATGTTCCCTAGTCCTATCATAACCGTCGTCGTCGTCATCATCATCATCATCATCATCACGTAGTCTGCCTTACGACAGGTCGATAATCTCTCAAAGCGATTTCTTCACAGAGTGCGATCTAGAGCTTCTCTCAATTTCCAGTATCGTCTCCTTTCCTTAACGTCATCCAGTGGCTGTTTACATCTTCTTCCTCGTCTTCCCGTCCCTTCTATCGTAGGACTATAGGCACCAAAGTTAGATACTGTCGATAACGAGCGGCAATTTTAATCACAATTTATGCAGAAGTTTCAGAGCTGAAGAAGCCGGAATAACGGAAGGAAAGATACTTCTCCATTATGTGCTAATTTTGTTCGGATTGTTTGAACGTGGCATAAAAAGTGCAGATTAACCCTATCCGCGTAGACCTAGTGTTAAGGAAGCCAAACTGAAAGGAACAGGTAATTGGGACTTGACTTTCACCTGTGCGTGCCAAACCGCTATTTGGTATGGGTGTGACCATCCATACGTGCCCTCTCTGTACTGAACGAATATTTCAAGTGCGTGTTTGTACAGTACTTTCTGATCCGTCCGTCTGTAGCTTACTTTACTGGCTCCAATGCAAGTTTCTGCAATCATTCATAGGTATAGTACTGTAGCCGTCCAAATCACTAAAACATTAAATTGCCTAACCAGTTGTCATTGATCAAAAATTCCTCCCAGGGAAAATTACGTGCCGATCTTACACAGTCAGATCAGCAGTAGACAGACTCAGTTATGTGGCACTGTTTTTCGGGAACATCTCGCTAACTCTTTTAATACTGATTATTAAACTTTACAGTGGGTATCAATTATGAACTGCACCGAGACCTTTATAAGTCCCGGGTCTTGATTAATCGTCCTGTTCTTTTTCCCGTCTGGCGCACACGAGGGCCGGAAACCAAATGTTTTCCGAACTTAGCTGGGCCTGCCTTTCATAAAACACGTGTCCCCACTTTGGGCTCTCACCAAACGTGCAATTTCTGCTTGCTGTAGAGATTAGCGCGACATAAGTCGTCACTAACCCTCAGGCAGGGTAGCCGTATTCTTCCTCGCGAAAATAAAGCCATAAACCTAGGAATATCTTCTTACTCGAGAGGTCTTACGACCTTGAGGTCCGTACCTCCCACTGTGACATTTCATGCTCCATCCCATGCGCCAGCATGCATTTCGCTCGAATTCTAGTAATTGTAATTATTCAGCCAAAAGTAATATGCCTATCTAACCACCGAGCATATCTGTGACCTGTTCTCGAACCAAGGATCACCGGTAAGAGTACTTTCAGTCTAAACACAACTGTCTATTTACTGCACAAAACAGTTACATGTGTCGACTATGGATTGTAGCCATCATCAGACTGTCTACAAGGCTAACTTACTAACTTACTCCATTGTGCAGAGTCCTTCTTGAGCAGCTAACTGGTTTGCAGCTAGTCAAGAAATTTCCGCATTTCACGGAACCTGAACTTTCATTACCGCACTCACAAGCGTCCGCCAACTGTCTCTATCCTGGGCCCGACTGTCTGCAAGGCTAAAATGGAAATGTTTACAGTCACCTCTTTTGAGATTTCAAAACAATACAGACATTGTTACACGAAAACACATAAACATACTGTAAGTAGCTAGCCTTTGGAATAGCAATTTCTAGAAAGTTTGTAAAATGATGTTTTAAAAAACTGCAACGTTGTTAAATACTAATGATGAGTTGTAAGTGTTAAAAGTAGAGACTTAGTAATTGCTGAGCTATACTCTTACCGCTTACTGCGTTTCCTTAAGGAGACATTGTTTAGTCCCACGGTATCTTCACCATCACGTGTTCATTTTCTCGGATTTTTGTGGAATTTTATGTTTGTCATAATACATTACCGGGGTGTTGATAAGTCCTTAGCCCGACCAGGAAGGAAACAAGTTCAGAAGCATGTCAGGGACGCTTGCGATTTCAACAACATCGAGAAGCGAGGTGTCATCAATTTTTTTTTCCTGCAAGGCAAGAACCCGGAGGAAATTCACACCTTCCTGACAGAAACATTAGCTTGTCTCCTTCCTGGTCGGACTAAGGACTTATCAGTATCCCTGTATTACCACCCTGTTCTTACACCTTCAGATTCCGTCTAAACAGTAGGCATCATACGAATATATGATAATGTGTGTAAATGTAGATATACCTGCATGTTTATTTGTCTTGTTCTCGTTTTACGCGTGACCTGGTGTCTTACTCGGACACGTTCCATTTCCACGAAGAACCAATCTGAGCATGCCCGTGGGACAACGTGAGACGTGCACCAGTAACAGGCAAGGAAGCATGAAGAAATCTGCAGTAACATAAGCAGAAGTGTCTGTCTGTACCTTCCTTTCATATCACGAACTCTCAGCATTTCATTAAGGGCAGGCTGTAAACCCTGTCGTTCCGTTTTGTCACAATTCCACGTATTTTTCTGTGTAACCACGACATCTAGAGTTTTGACATTTGGCACAGTCGGGGTTCTCTGTATCTGCTGCCTTTCCTGTGCAGTTACTTAATAGATCTGTCGTTAACTTTACTCCGTGCATTACTTGTGGCTTTGAATAATGTAGACATCGTTAGAATTCCAACAGCCTTGATCGATTTCGTATCTGTGAATAGTGTCACGCCACTTTCCAACCGTCCATGCTTTTAACCGACATGACGTTAGAATGTCGCGGGGCAACAACCCGCTTGCCGTTGTTGAAGGTACAAAAGACAGTGTCAATGTCTTTTTGCTTCTTCCATTTGCAGCTATTGAAGGTACTGTACAAGAGATTGCGTCAATGTCTTTGTGCTTCGTCCATTTGCAGTCATTGAAGTTTCGAAGGACAGTGTCGATGTCTTTATGCTCCATCGAGTTGCAGGTACAAGAGGCAGTGTCAGTACACGCACTCATTTCGTCGAAAACAAAACAGTTTTATTTTTATTTTTTAAATAATGTGAAATACCAACTTGGTCCAACAGGGTAATTTGTTGATGTATTCTTAGCTCGACATGTTTCGGTCGCATACGCCCATCATCAGGAGCATTAGATGTTGAGTTGCAGCATATGGTTTTCTGCACCGAGTTTTTTGGATGGTGGTGGTCTTGAGAGCCGCTGCGTGGGTCGTGGGTACGGTTTGGATGGTGACACGCAGCGGCTCTCAATACCACCAACCATCCAAAAAACTCGGTGCAGAAAACCATATGCTACAACTTAACATCTAATGCTCCTGATGATGGGCGTATGTATGTACCCGAAACATGTAGAGCTGAGAATACTTTCAATAAATTACCTTGTTGCATCAGGTTGGCATTTCACATTATTTCATGATGAAGATGCACGGTGAAACAACCCTCAAAGGTTTATTTTAATTCAGAATGTTCCTTTACATGTATGCTAAATATTTCAGTCTGTACTTAGGCCATAATCAGGCATTTCAATACAAAAATTCTATACATGAAGATGTAATAGACTAGAATATAAATGGCCCCTTCTTTACAGGCCCAGAGGAGGAGTAGATGTATAGATGTACTTGTTCTTTAACCTCAGCGCCAGGTGGGGTGAATTGTCAACGCCACGCCTTACCCCCGCAAAGAGAGCCGGTAGCCAATGTACAGGAGGCTGGGTTGGCCCCAGGTCCGGGCTGGACGTGTGAGGAACGTTCCGCTGTACTGACTGCGCTATTCCGGCCCAAACCTTCTAATGGTTGTTTTTTATACCTAAATTTAGAGATTCTCTGAAAAAATAGGATGTATAGTAATTATTTGACTTGCACAGCTTTAAACCCGTGTGTATTTGGCGTGCTCGTCCTGTACTGTACATTTGCTACAAGAATTAAGAGAACTTATAATCGAACTTTGTCATGACATCTGATTAACGGAGCTCAGCTGCACAGTTATAAATAACAAAATACTGGCGTTTTTTTATGTAATGGAAAGAAAATTTCCACTCCTACAGTTCCCAGAAATAACAAGACAGGGAACATGCGTATAACGTAACATTGAGGCGTCTTCGTGCAACCATTGGTGCGGTGGGAAAGCAGTAAGTATTACATATCCTAAATGCATGTTTGTAGCTTTAGGTGTCTCGCCATATTGTCGTCTGTGGCCTGCCTGCTCTGCAATATTTTTCCACGCTATCTCATACACGGCAGGACTTTCGGAGGGGGGGGAGGGGGGACGTCATTGAACATGAAATGTGTGTGTTTATTTTCTCTACAACGTTTGCATGAAAAATTTAAGAATAATGGAAAACAGTGGTGTAGATTGTTAAGCTTTTATGTGAAGCGTGACTGTAACAGAGCCCGTTGTCACGAAACAGACACGCTTTCAATTCCTTGCCATAAACACCTCTGTGCTAAAAGTCATGAAAATCCCACAAAGGGCGCAGGCGTTAATGCTGCGTCACAGGTGGACGGGCGTGGTCTGACACATAAAGTGGCCCTTTTCTCTTTCGTAAAGAACAGCTTGCTGTCTTCTGGTGGTGTCACGTAGTGTGGAGTGATGCTGTGTACTGATGCTGTGTACGTTCTGCTACCTCGTCATCGGGGGCAGATGAATAATAATAACAATTATTATTATTATTATTACTGCAATTGAGTTGTCACTCGGTGGCAGTAGTTCTTACGCTAGTAACAAATAAGAATAAATATACATAAACAGAACAATACAAAACACAGTAAATACAAGTACACGTATTACCAAAACACCCACACATTACAAAATCCACCCACTCACACACACTCACTCACCCACACATTACAAAACAAGTTAAAACAACCACAGTACAAGATGCACCGAAATAAAATAGTCACAATACAATCGAGTACCCTCAGTACAAGGTCACCCTAATGTGCATGGTACTTTTGTCCCCAAGAACTTCACCGGAACTCCACTTCACTTCACTTCAAAACAAAATCACTTCGTATATATCATGTCAGTTCACTCCACATCACTACACTTCACATCACTTCGCTTATTCACACTCAATCCCCACCTGAATTCCATTGCTTGTAACTACATTCTTAACCTTCTTTCTAAAAATGTTTATTTTACAAGGGAAGACTCTAGTAAGCACTAGCATTATCTGAGTTACTAAAGTCTGTGAGGGCAGCTTCCGTCATAACTACCGCGGTGAGAACGTCACATACCACAAATACCCTGTAATACAGTTGTCCCACAAGTTGCACAGGTATATACGGAATAGTAACTTACTATGGATTTGTAGTCGGCATAGCGACACGCTACGGGCTGGACGGTCCGGAGATCGAATCCCGGTGGAGGCGAGATTTTCCGCACCCGTCCAGACCGGCTCTGAGGCCCACCCAGCCTCCTATACAATGGGTACCGGGTCTTTCCCGGGGGTAAAGCGGCCGGGGCGTGGCGTTGGCTACCCACCCTGTCTAGAGCCGAGGTTAAAGAAAGAGCTATACCTCTACGCTTCCTGTGGGTCTTCGTGGCCTGTTCGAGGGTGATCTTTACTTTACCTTTTATAGATCTCTTGTGTGTACGAGTGAAACCGAGTGTGCTCTGTACTCAACAGATGGCACCGCTGTATCTTTTCATATCTTCATAGCAGTTTTCCCGGCATGTGAATGCGACGTGGAACAGTGCAATTCTTAATTGTGCTGGGGCCATTTGAAAACCTGCAAACCCTGCGCGGGCAGCAAACCAATTTTTAACTGTAAAAGTTTTATTTTGTAAGGAGAAATGTATTTTATACTAAACTATTAAAAGACAAATGTCATTATATAATGATTAACAAAAAATTCATGTCAAATTTAATTATATGGAAGAGCGTCATTGAGAACATAGTCCTGTTTCTCTGTCCTGATAATTTTAAAGAAATTCAGAGACTTCAAGTGAATAAAATTAATACTGAATTACGCTTGTAGTAATTATTAGTAGAACTTGTTTAGAAGTGAAAGATTGGACCTTACAATTCCGGGTTTTTTCCTCACGTCTGTCGTTGTAAAGTTTCCAGCATACAGTGCTTGCCCATCTAGGACGGATGATTGCCTTTATAACTGCGGCATTGTTCACCAGATTTTTAACTGTTCGCCAATGACAAACAAAAACCGTTGTCCTGCTCTCTAATGGAACGTAAATTAAATATTTCCGGAAACTGTCGCGGGCCGCCGGTGGGCCACATACGTACCGCGGTTTGCGCGCGGCGATCACCTGATTTTGCATCATCTGACTTTGTCCGGAATGGGAGGTTACGTGAAGGACGCGCTGTAAACGCTAGACCAGGAACCCATCAACAGCTTTGGTAAGAAATGTTCCTTAGCAGCTGTCCAAGCAGCAGCTGTAGTGCTCATCGTTAGTCAGCGATGAGCACTACAGCTGACTGACAGAGGTCATATGAAACATCTCCACTTCATTCTCTCACTCAGTCAATGCCATTGCTGTTGCGTGTCAATAATTATGGTTGACGAAATATCGGGATTCCGCTTAGGTGCAAATGAGATCTTCGCTCTTCTGGAATGTTATGCAGCATACACTGATAGTTACCGACGCTTCGGGACAATCGGTCCCATCGTCAAGGGTTAAGCAATCCAAACGACGTTTCCGGACAACCCGTCGGTTTCATCAGCCAAGTAGATGGGACGGATAGCTTGTTCCGAAACGTTGATAACTAACTACCAATCTAAGAAGAGTAACGTGCCAGAAGAGCGAAGATCTTATCTTTGGTTCATTAATGTATGTATGTATGTGTGTATGTATGTGTGTGTGTATGTATGTGTGTGTGTATGTATGTATGTATTTTTTATAAACTTTATTACTCTGCATGCTCCATTAATATACAGTAATACTACATGCAATGAAGTTAACTTTTACATATTATCTTCAACAATGATGCTGTCATCCGCCATTCCGTATTCATCATCTTGATAAGTGTCGTCAGCTTGGCTTGGCACAGAAGGGATATTGGTTTGCAGTTTTCTAGAAGAAAGCGTGTCAACCCGGAACAAAAGCTGTTTGTAATGTTTCCAAGCAGATAGTGGGGAATCGTCAGGAGCGTCACTAACTGTAGTTCTGTTTGAAATTTTCGCGCGTTCTCTGCGAAAGTTGTCCCTCATGTTTTGCCATTTCCCTCTGACAAATAGACCTGAAGTAAAAAAAAATGCTTAGAAACTCACACAAAACTGAAATCTGTTATGGAACTACTTGAAAGTACTCTGCATAACCCTTCTTATGCTTTGCATTTATTTCACTACCTGCTTTTGTCTCTCTATATTCCTGTCTACGGGAATGACATTCAGATCTCTGGCTTTTTCATATCGGATTTCACACAACACTATTGCAGGAATAATTTATTACACCTGCGATGCCATTTGGGAGTGTTTAGTTGAGAGACATATGCCTTTTCCTACTGCAGAATTTTTTTAAAAGAGTGCAAAGGACTATGAGCATTTATGGAACTTCCCAAACTGTGTTGCTAGTATCGATGGCAAGCACGTGCGCATCAAAATGCCCTAAATTGTCTGGCTCGAGATACTTCAAATACAAAGGCTTCTTCTCCGTGATCCTTCAAGGATTGGTTGATGTAAGATATAAATTTTTAAGTGTGGGTTTTGGTGCTTATGGCAGGCAAAGTGACAGCGGCGTTTTGTCACAATCTAATTTATATCAACATCTAGAATCAGGAACTTCCCTTTTCCACATCCGAAACAGATACCCGGGTCCACTACTAGGTTTCCTTATGTCATACTTGGTGATCAAGGATATACTCTGAAAGATTATTTAATGCGCCCTTATAGTACA
>Ga0136643_10010773_pt1 | contig 13519 bp, 4 predicted proteins | sample TergutLab28metaG_FD_96883 | JGI IMG/M metagenome (GOLD analysis project Ga0136643, IMG submission 96883) | Labiotermes labralis P1 segment gut microbial communities from Petit-Saut dam, French Guiana - Lab288 P1 (version 3) (version 3) | ecosystem: Host-associated > Arthropoda: Insects >...
CCGCGGGCCGCCAAGGTTGGCACGCACGCGGCCGCCCGGCCGCGGCCGTTCTGCCGGTATGGTGGGGGGGCGGCCGCGGCCCACGGAGTTTTTTTTTTTTTTTGTAATTCGTCATACAAAGGTGCTTCTTCCTTATTAGTTTCTAAACACTTGGGATTTAGCATTTCCTTCTAAAGCAGGAAGACTTGATAATATTCAGGAACTCAGAAAGTGGGAGGTAGAAAGCTTTTAAGCTGTTATAGAAAAGTGCCATAATGGTAACTTAGAATAGGCCACTGTTGTTTCTTTACACGTTAGTCCCGTTTCAACCTTCATGCACCACTTCTACGATAACACCAAAGTGCTTTTAGGTACAAGAGGCTAAATTATTTCGCCGTCGTTCTGGGGATAGGAAGGATTCACTATTTTAAATCCAGAATTGCATTTCTTTTTTGTAAGTAGTGACATGCAAAGCTGCAAAATAAAAAATAAAGAAAGGGGGTCTGCTTCTACATTGAGTTCGTGATTTCCATATTTCTAAGAAATGAGCGGTGCAGAACCTGATGTTGAAACCCACAGTGGAGGCAGCTTGTGAATGTAGCCTGTTGTGGCCGCTCTTGGCCGAGAACTGACTGGGGCGGAAGCTTGTCAGAATCTCGTTTAGCGGGACCAAAAAAAATAACTTCTTGGTGTATTGTAGTCAGCGGAGAGTACACAGTGATCTGGTAAGCTAAAGCGTTTTATAATTTACTGAAACATAATAAAAGAATGGTATTCGGGACTACCAATAACTCCGTATGGCCAGTCTGGACAGAGGATTCTTTAACTCAGACATATCACGAATTTTACTGACGCCGTATCCTCATTCTTATAGTTTAGAAGTCTATTGATGAAGTAAATGAACAGCTCCACGGAGTAGAGCCCTTGGCAAGCTAATAATCCCGACGCTGCGCAGGAAGATCTGTATATTTCAGAGAACTCAACAGATTCGTGACCATGTTCTCCCCAGCCGCAGGACTGTGTACTCAACTAGAAGAGTCTAGTGAATGGCGGCCTTCAGGTTTCTCTAAGATAGATAGTAATATTTTCTTATAATAAAACCAACGAGATGCACTAATTCCTCAAATTTATTTTTGGAATAGAACTGTACATGTTTCGGACAGGTTTTTTGTCCATCATCAGGGGTCTAGTGCTTTATACACAGCAATAGGTACATGTCATACAGGTTATGCTGATTTCTTGCTAGCGGGATCAAGATAGAACATCCTGATCCTAGCGGGATCATCCTGCTAGCAAGCATTTAGCATAACCTGTGTAACATATACCTATTGTTGTGTATACAGTACTAGACTCCTGATGATGGACAGAAAACCTGACCAAAACATGTAGAGTTCTATTCCAAAAATAAATTTGAGAAATTAGTGTGTCTCGTTGGTTTTATTATAAGAATACGTGTATCACGATGCACGGTCCTCTGAATGTCAAATTCAAAGAATGTCAAAATATATTTTAATATTATTCTGCCTTCTGCGCCTCTGTATCTTCATGTCTCCACACCAAATTTTGCATGCATGTGTAATCTCTCTCGTGCACTCTGCAAATTATGACCGTCTCACTCCCATTGATTTGAATACACTAATATCTGGTGAAGAACAAAGAAGTCGAGGCTTCTCATTATTGAGGCTTTCCTAGCCTTTGTTTGCATACGGTCTATTTGGTCTAAAATATTAACCTTAGTACATTGGTGTCAAAACAGTCTGTGTTTATTTGCAATTATTTGCTTGATTAAGATTGTGCAAGTTCTTTTGATAGTACCCATATTCTAGAACTGAAAATATAGTGTATTATGTCTGACGTCCTCGGAAGAGGGCTGTTGCTGATGTTTTCCGGTACGAGTGGTGATAGATAGGAATACTTTGCTCATTTACATACAGACCTATCATTGAAATGAGAGTGATCTTATGTTAGCCCCTTTGTCACAAACGTGTGGATGAAATACTTCTCACTTCACAGCACTCATTCGAATTTCTTGTAAAGAAAACCCATGTATGGCGTTATGATGTGAAACTACGTAACTGCAATTAGTATTTGCCCGTGCTGAAGGTCAGCAGGCAGGTGATATGGTAGCAGGATAAGGCAGTTCGGAACTAGTGTTGACCAAACGCACATTTGGGTGGCATAATACCGTTCTGTTTGCACCAGCTGCCTGCTGTAATAACAGAAGACTGTAAAATATAATCAGTTACATCTTATTATGTGCATTTAATGCCATGTTATTCTCAATGTAAATTTTACAGTATTTGAAAGTATATGTCCCAAAAAATTAATGCCTCGATATTTAGTTCGTTTGGTATCGTAATGTGAATTCTGGAGACTTGTTAAAACACGTGTTCTTTCAAACTGCAGCAAAAGTAGCTGCTTTGTCCCAATTGCCTGATTATTTTTTGAAAATATGTTGCTAGAACAGCAGGACATACAAAAATTAGAACTGGTGTATCGGCAAGTATTTTTTTTTCCTAAATTTAGGAGTATATTGAATGATAATATTAAAATAGATTTTAAAGGAAAATGGGGTGAACGCGTGAAGGGATCCAGCTGGCTTAGTGGAAGGCTTTTGCCAACACAATAATAACATATTGGTTTTCTTAAATTGCGGGGTATTTTTTTGACTGAACGAACAAAAACTTTATTTCGTAGAGTTCATGTGTTTAGTGAGCCTTTTTCAACTTAATAAATTATTTAGAATTGAATTAGAGTGTGACTGTGGTAGCAGATACGAAGGAATGTGGAAAGAAGTAGCCGTGACCCACGTTAGAATAATTCCTATTATTCTGTTACTTCTCTTATTTCTATTGGCTTTCACCGCCTTACGCTCGCGTGTAAGAGACCGCAGATTATAGCAGTCATTTTTGGTACTAATGTGATTAACTTCATTGAGTATAGAATCCTCATGAGAGCCACTATGTGCTTTATGTATCATTTTCAGTTTAATGTTTTTGTGTTGTTGTGACAGACGATGGAGTATAAGCGTGAATATAGATTTATAGACTGAGGGGAAAATTTGTGCTGAAACATGTGGGAGTTGGCTCCTAGGATGAAGTGTGTTTTGTGATCTGTTTGATTGTATTTTAATTAGTGCATTTTTTGGTTAAAATATGAAATGTATGAAAATGTTCGTTAAGAATAACATAAAATTTACGCCATATTATATTCACACAATCTACAATCGCCTACTTACAGTTTCCTTGACCAGTATCCCTTTATTGTCGTCTTCCCATTTTACTTGATCCTAGATCACCTGTTCAATCCAAGCTGCTTTTTTGAACAATATGAGAGTAACTAAAAATCAACCTACGCCGACCGAGCGGAAAAGGTCTACTGGAAATAGGCATTGTAGGTGGATACTGGTAATGTGTACGGTATGCTTACGAGTTTATTGCTCTGAAAATTGAACAGCTGGACAGATTTTATAAAGCGGAATATAGTATACGTCGTTAAATGTGCCCAAGATATCGTACCTTGACACAACCATCTAATATTATTTATAACAAACATCTGTGCAGCTATTCATCTAACTATTGAAACATAACAGAATGCATCACATAGCATTAATAATACCTACCTACAGTTTTCATTAACCTCGATTATCTATAATTTTCTGGCAAGACACCCCCTGCTCAGCCTGAAGGTGACTTCTAAGAGCCGAAACATGTCGCTGTGAAGTATTGAGGAAAGAAAATTCGTAAAGTTGTGTTAGACTATATTTTATCGCTTTATTTAACCTCGGTTATCTTTAAATTTCTCAAGTTCTGAACCTATACGCGCGTTTTATTGTACCGATCATGTCTGGAATTATTTCATGCAATCGTTTTGCCAGGTCCCTTTACTAAGCCTGGCCTACTATTCTTACTTTGCACTGAAATTATAGCTGGCTAAGAATTTGTACGAAGGCGGTTTGTGCTGTGTTTGAATGTCCACCCTCAATTTAGGTAAAGTTACTGAAACCAGCTGCGAAGTATGATGTAGTGTACACGGTAAAGCGTCTTAGTTTCGAAATGGATGGCTAGGGGATAGAAACGTAGAGCATTTTCGTTATGTCACCACTTTTCACTTCGTAAGTACACATTGGCTGGTCACCCCTGGCTTGTTCATAGAGGTTCGCGTTCTGAAACTCGAATAACTGATAAGGTTTTGCCGTTTTATGTGTTTAAACGACATTCTTCGTGGACATACAAAGTGGTTCGGTCCGCACAAAGTGCTGGTTCGCTTTCTTCTCCAGTAGCGCCATATCGGGCACGTGGGTAACAGTCGTTGTGAGGGCTGGCGTAAGTGTAAATAACCCGTGACGATGGATCTGAGTTGGGTGCCTAGTAAATTAGCGAAGTCAGTCACATCGCTCTCGAAACGACGGTTTGTCAAGATGCCTAAACATCGGTCCATTCATGCAGTAAGTACTGCAGGTATAATACGTCATACCGGTGTACCCAGCTGTGGTTCTCGGAAATGTGCTAATTAATTCATGATCCGATTTTTTTTTGTATATTCAAGCCAGGAATTAAAATTAAGGTTCTTAAGCTGATACTTTTTGTGTCTAAGTTTATATTGCGATGTTTTTATGGTGACTTTTGTGAACACGGTAACGAACGTTCGGTCTCCATAAAATTAGACTCTCAAGCATTCTATGGCGTACATATATTAGGGTGCAGAAATTATGGAGCAGGATGTGGAAGGGCATGTATTGGGCTTACTATTTATCAAATATGAGGACCGAATATCACAGCATTTAGGTATTACATGTTTACTACTACATGTTGCGGCCAAATTGTAGGCCATCATCAGGTAGTCTACAAAATCATATAACCAAAGGATGACCTACGGAGAGGCCTGTCCTTTACAAACAGTTCATACGTTGTCATAAAACTAAGCTGTTTTTCCAAAATTGAATAATAACATACAATAGCATTTCAAAATAGTTAAAGTAGATTTAATAAGTAAAAGCTAATATGTGTTGTTGAATTTCCCTGTAGTTTTCAAGTTTTATATGTTTTTAAGCACACTGTGTTGATGAAGATCGGTCTGCTCTGTGACGTATTGGCGTTTAATAGATATAGGTTACTTAACTTTTACTCGAGTTTTGCATTATATGTGCTGAGGAGATAAGAAAGGGTCCTTGCTATACGCAGTGTTGTCTCCACCCTGTTTTTTTAAAATTATCTATTATTTGAGTGTGAAGTTTTAAATTCCTTATATTTTCTTGCATAAAAGTTTACCATCACATGTATTGTTACGGAGACTGGAACCAATTTTAGTAGCTCTGTATATTTATTGAAGGATTTCTGCAGAATGTACCGGATATTGTGTGTTTTGGGGAGGCTGCTTTACGTTACGTATGTAGTTCACTAGATGGACATGCTGACCATGCGAGGTTTTGACAGCATGTCCGACAGATGACAGACTTAACGCACTGTGTACAGAAGCTAAGCGTAAGCAACATTTTTTCAAAAAATAAAATACAATGAGATACTACTACTACTACTTCTACTGCTACTAAAAGTTAAAGTGTTCCCGTTACAGGCCCGGTGTGGCCCAGAGGGTGGGTAGAGGTATAGCTCTACCCTTCCATGACCACGGCACTAGAAGGGGGTGAGTGGTCAGCAGCACGCCCCGGCCGCACTTTACCCCCGGGAAAGACCCGGTACCCATTTCACAGGAGGCTGGATGGACCCCAGGGCCGGTCTGGACGAGCGGAAAATCTCGTCCCCACCGGGATTCGATCCCAGACCTTCCAGAGCTACCCGACCCACACGACTTCTACTACTACTACTACTACTACTACTACTACTACTACTACTACTAATAATAATAATAATAATAATAATAATAATAATAATAAAGGAACGTGTATGTATGCCTAGAAATCCGTACAACAGGAAAGTTGACTTTGTCTTCTATTGGCATCCCCTTGTTTTCTTAAGCGTACTTGGAGACACACGAAGCGATACCGGTAGGTTGCTAAGCTAAGCACTGGAGTGTGCTTATGTTTTCGAGCGACACAGCGACTGCATTTTATCAGGCACATGATAGCAGTACAGTTCTTTTGTCGTCATGAGAAAAGGAGCAGTTTAGTGGAAGGCTTGGAGTGAGGAATCACTGAACTTTATTTTGCACTCATGCCATGCCGCATGGGCTTCATGTGCGTTTATAAAGGATACATTATTCGCCTGATATTCCATTAAATTCCACCTCGAGAATTGAGTCCAATTAAAATTTTTATTTCTTAGTGGGTTTTATATGTTACGTAACACGTGTTCTGATTTATTGTTGGTTATATTTGTTTTTAATTAGTGAAGCGTCGCATTAACTAGGGTGATGTAGTACAATAACATAAAGTTCACCCAACGACAGGACACGAAGGCCAAAAGGGGGAGTGGAGGTGTAGCCCTACTTTTTCCTTAAACTCGGCGCTAGATGGGGGGTAGGTGATCAACGCCACGCCCCGGCCGCTTTACCCCCGGGAAAGAGCCGGTACCCATTGCATAGGAGGCTGGGTGGAACCAAGTGCCGGTCTGGACGGGTGCGGAAAATGTCGCCCCTACTGGGATTCGATCCCCGGACCGTCCAGCCCGTAACGAGTCACTATTCCGATTGAGCTATCCGGTCCACAGGTAGTATAACGTCGAATAAAATTAAATCCACACCACAAATTTTGATACATACCCACATTAAAGTTTATCGAAAGCGGTGCGTGGTATTGAAACATGCTGACGGACATACAGACAGTGACTGCGCCATATAATTAATTTAATTCATTAATTAATTAAATTCACATTACAAATTTTGATACAAACCCACATCGCATTTTATCGAAACCGTTGCATGATATTGAAACATGCTGACGGATAGACGGTGACTTCACCATAAAATTAATTTAATTAATGACATTCACACTACAAATTTTGATACAAACCCACACTGCATTTTATCGAAGCCAGTGCGAGGTACTGAAACATGTTGACGGACAGACAGTGACTTCGCCATTATGCATTTATTTTGTTGCTATTTATTGCAAATGACATATAAAAACGTGAAATTGTCAACACGATTTTCCTCGCATGTACTGTGTCGCTCTGGTTTCAAAACAATGCTGTTAATCCTAAATTATTTACTAAATATATTACGATAAAATACCGGCTGACGTCTAGAAACCCTCTGTCAGTGTTCGCCGATACCGGAGTGTTGGAGAGTTGTGACCGCACGCCCTCATGTCCCTTTCGTATGCTCCGTTGTTATCGGTTGGTGTCGGTATCTGATACACTAAACGTACGTATCATGTAGTCTAATCGGTTTATTGTAAATATCTACAGAGCAGATTATAATGTAGTTCTAATAGTCCATTAGCAGTGTGATTGTCAGTTGTTTCGTCGGAAATATGTTGATACATTAACGTCAGATGGTTTAGAGAGCGGTGAAACCTTCTAGTCCCACATTCTTTCAGACAGCTGCTGATCTATCCTCGTCGTTGAAGTAATTCGACAGTTTCTCTTGATGTGCCCTAAGTTTACAAAACTTATGCAAAATACATCATCTGTCATCTTTGTTTATAACCAACTTGACGCACAATTTTTTTCATGTGTGTTTATTTCTATTGTCTACGTGTTTCGGACAACTGTGTGTCCATCATCAGGAGAATTAATTGTATCAATACGACATCTGGTATATGTCATTCTGTGTAGATGACCTGGTATGCAGGTTTGGATGGAACTCCATCCGAACCTGCATACCAGAAGGTAATCTACAAAGAGTGACATGCACCAAATGTGTTGATACAATTAATTCTCCTGGTGATGGACACATAGCTGTCCGAACACGTGTAGAGAATAGAAATAAACATACATGAAAAAGAATTGTGCGTCATGTTGGTTATATACAAAGATTATAACGAAATGCACGGTCAACAAAACATAAAGTTACATAATCTGTAGCTTGCATCTCATGGCAGCAAATACAAGCAAAAAAAAGTAAGAGTTAAAACTTCATCTTAGAACAGGCCGTGAAGGTCCAGAAGGGGAGTGGAGGTATAGCTCTGCTCTTTCTTTAACCTCGGCGCTAGATGGGGGTGGCTGTTCAACGCCACACCTCGGCCACTTTATCCTCGATAAAGAGACCTGGTACAGTACCTACTGCACAGGAGGCTGAGTGGACCCAGGGCCGGTACATGACACCAAATAGGTCTTACAAGTGTTTATTTTGCTTTTCGCTTTGGAAAATGTTTGTGAGTGTATGATGTTTTCATTTATTAGCTGAGTACCAGACGACCAAGCAAACAATTCTGTGTTGGGAACTGTGAATCGTCCGAGAGTGTGCCTGTTACCTGAAGCACTCTAGCACCTCCTATCCGCGCTCACAGCATAATAATGCTCACCTATAATCTTCGTGTAGATAGGTGCATGGTTCGGCAGTTCGGCCACCAGTTGGCGCTGGCCGCCAGCGATTGGTGTGATGGTCAAAGAACACTGGAGGGGCGAAAGAAGGAAGCCCGGCTTGGTGTTTGAACGTTTGGGATCGGCATTCCGTATTTCGGTCTGGCGTTGGGATGGGTTGGAGTTTACAAGTCGGAGAAGATATAAGGTTCTGTAGTCGCGAGAGGCAACAGGTGTGAGTGTTATAATGTGAGATGTGGATGTTACACAGTGTTGCTAGTGTGTACGTGTGAATATTTCAAACATCGGTGAAATGAAGTTTCAAACGGAGAAGAAATCAACGCTCTGCATTTATACTGAAGTGGATTACGGCACCGAAAAGGTAAAACCCCATGTGTTTATTATCTGGGACCATTACGTTAGTCACAGCTATAACAATGAGATTGTGTTGTAGTGGCATTGGGTGTTGTTATCTTACTGTTCCGAGGAAGCCAAGGGAAGACTGATAGTGATGGTTATGAGGAGAATGAGTATGCAGTCCTGAATATTATTTATAACACGTTATTATAAAGAATCAAAGAAAAGAATATTTGGCATAATAATTATAGGCCCGTGGTGTGAAAGGAATTTCTTTTGTAAGATTAAAATTTCACGGACGACGATGAAAGAGTGCAATCGTATTTATGTTCAGAAGTAATTTTGAAAATAATTGCAGTGGAATTAATAGTTTCATATATGTATGCTAGGAAAGTTGCGTTAGTTTATATTACATTGAAAGGAATAGTTACATAATAAAATCATTAATTCGAAAACACGCGTTGCACACAGCGCTTCTAAAAACTTGTTAACCTGTATGACATTCGACAGACACTCTGAAATATACCTGTGTTGGGCTGCTAGTGCGGAAACATCCTATCGCAAACGCAATTGGTAGGAGGGAACGGAAGCAGTATTGGTAAAAAATAAATCAGTCCCATTACAGGCCGGAGGTGCCCAGAGGGTTCCAGGAAGTTACGGTTCCCAGATTACGTGACAGTGGCCCGGGATGGTGGTAAGGTTGTCAGCCTTACGCACCGGCCACTTTGTACCCGCAGGAAAAGCAGTATTGCTAGCTGATTCAAATATATCTTTTAGTGCTGCAGTTTTAACGGTGATAGTTTTTTTTTGAAAGTGTATGAACGGAACAAAAATCACACGTTTTTAGCACTTTATTAACTAAATATAACACTGTAGCAGTAGAATCTGAGTGTTCGTCATTATCGCGCAATTGTGTACGATACTGAACTGCTTGAATTCAGTGCACACCACCACACAAAATAACTTTAAGGTGTAATTTAATACTTTCCTAACGCATACCCGTACATACCGATGTGTCTTGCAGTTATTACTAAAGTTTTGTATATATTTCGAAGGAATTGCACGTACAAGTGTTTTGTTTTGAAACTGATGATTACATTTTATAATTTTGATTAATGGAGAAAAGTGTCTTAGGTAGCCAGGAATTACAAGCAGCTGTTTGGTAGAATTTTTGTGGTAATGCCGCTCTGAACATGTGCGGACGGTAAACTTTCTTTCCTTTTTTATTCCTATACTTTGTCCCTTTTGTCGTCGTCCTTTCTGTCTCTGTCCCTGTCCCCCTTTTTTCTTTTCCTGAGTGGCTTTTCGCATTGTTCTTGTCCCCCTTGTATAGGTCTTGCTTCCTTCTTTTATGTTTTTATTGTTCTGTATTGCATTGTCTCACGTCTTTCCTTTCTGTTGCCTTCCTTTCTTAATCATTTCCTCTTTCAGTTTTATTTCAATTTTCCTTTCCTCGTGTTACTCTATCATTATCTTTCTTAGTATTTTCTGCTATAGTGATTTACATTCTCAGGTGTTTCTGCGTGTCAGCTGACAAATAGTTAAACAGTTTTTCCAGTCAACACGGCGAAACATTCTAGAAGAGTTCCGTCTTCATCAGGACCGCTGTAAGAACCTTACATCTTGCATGATTTGTATTTACTGACAACAATATAAGGTGAAGAGTTCAGGTCATCTGGGATGTGACATGTCGTCACTCGGTCCAAATGTCCCTTTTGAAGATGAAGACAGCACGTTCCTTCCAACCTCCGGGAACCACTAACCCACCTACACGGCGTCGTATTATCAACAACACCACTGTGAGAACCTCAAATCTCGGAGTATAAAGATAGTTTAAAACGCGCAAAATGTGCACATAAGCAACGTACATTCTTTGCGGTAATTGGCTTTGCGCATTCACAAAGGCGCGTCTACATTCCATTCAAGAATGAAGGTTACTTCGTGCGTGTTAAGCTAATTGGTTTGGATTATGCTGCGTATGTAACGTACGTGTTCTGTGCGGAAAACAATACACGCGGAATGTTAGTGATAAGTGATGGAATGCTTGTACCACCTTATGGAGTAACGTGCGCTGAATCAATTAGAAATCACATTTGACCCGTTCATTAGTTGTAAAAAGTAAGGTTTCAAATCAGATTTAGTTAAGACATAACCGAGTTCACTATATGTAAGATCGTAGTACAGTAGGCAGGCTGTCAACCATTTTAATCCATCTAAACCCGTTCGTACACAAAAGAGTAACATACTGTAAAAGTATACTTATCTTACGTATAGCGGAATTTTAGGGAAATGAAATGTAGCACGCATTATATGGAGAAAATGAGAAATGAGTGTACAACCTTAGTTGACGAATCAAAGGAATGTATCATTTGAGATGCCTAGCAGCAAACGGGAGGCTATTACTAAGTTGCGTCTTAAAGAAACATTGTGGGAAGGTATGGATTTCTTTTATCTGGTTGAGCTGTAGTTAAGGTGTAGCGATGGACACGGTAATAAACCTGAGTTGCACGAAAGAGACCAGAGGTTATTATTGATCAGCAAAGGGGCAACTGGCCTTTCAAAAAGGGCTCTTTTTTTTTTTTTTTTTAGTTACCTACACATTATATCGCTTTATTTAAGAAATAGTGCATGTTGATTAGTGCAGCGATGCAGGCAAAACTTTTAATGCTATGTGCACGAAACTCTTATTAGCCTGATTATTTTACGAATCTTGAAGATCAGTGTTCTAGAACATTCTCAGTAACTTCAAACTTCACGTAAGGAAAACGAGGGAATGAGAAGTCAAGACTTGCGGAAAGTTGTTTGGAGCACACAACACTTGTTTTGTTTTTCGTGAATCGATCTTCATTCTATGAAGTTTTCTCTTGTAAGTGTTTACCCAGTTACGGTGAATTAAGCTCGAGATGCGAGCAGCAACTCATGCGGGTGTTCATATAGAGGGTATTTCCCATTTTAAGATCACTTGAGTTGATTGGACAAGGATTATTTAAACAACCTAATATGAAATTTCTTGAATATAAACATTTCAAAACAGAATCCCGTTGTTGGGGTCGTTCGCAAATTTGCGAAAACCGACTATTAGCTTCGTCGTGTCTGTCTGTTTATCCGCATGGAACAACTCGGCTATCACTGGACGGATTTTCATAAAATTTGATATATATTATAATTTTTTGAAAATATGTCGAGAAAAATCAAGTTTTACTGAAATCTGACAATAATAACAGGTTCTTAGACGAAGACCAATGTACATTTTTAAAACATCTCGCTAAATTCATCTTAGAATGAGAAATGTTTCAGGCAAGAGTTGTAGTGAAAATGGAAAAAAAAAAATTGTTCAATAACTTTTTTTTCCCCGACAATCTTACCGTTTATGAGATAATGTAGGAGAATGTAGTACAGCCGGTCAGGCCACAGATGACAATATGGCGCATGCGCACTGCATGCTGGATACCTAAGCCTACAAACACACACTCATAATTTGTAATACTTATTGCTGCTCCACTGCGACAAAGCTTGTAGGAACGCGTCTCAATGTTACGTTGTACGTACATTGCCTGTTTGTCTTCTTTTCAGAAACCTAAAGACAGAAGTACAAATTTACTTGTTGGTTGAAATGAGTGTCAAAATGGATTTCTGAGCTTAACGGAACAAAATAAATCGAGGGTGTTTTGGAATAAAGTGCTGGGGAGAATATTTGGACTCAATTGAGAGAAAGATGAGGATGGAAAAAATTACATAAATAATATCTTAAAATTTTTTGCCCTTCACCGGAATCTGTTACGGTATTCTAATGGGTTGGAAGCCGGACACATGTTGGAGAGCTCAGTACGTAACAAAAAAACCCGAAATGTAAGCAACGCATTAAAAACCAAACTTAGGCCCATTCTGGAGATTTGTCGAGAAAGGTTGCTGATGAATCTCGGGTCACTTCAGAAACGCTGGAGGAAGCCTAGCGAAATATTGCTGCCCGGGTTCGCTCGTCTTACGAGCAGTAAGAAGACCATATTAAGCTATAATGATTTTTCTTTACACACTCCACTGTGTGTTTCTATTTTTGCGCAAAATTGGTTAGTATATCTTGAGTACTTTCTACCATAACAAGTCCGTACTTTCGTGCTATTTATAATGGATCACTTTGTACTATTTATGCCAAGGTGACAGTAGTAAAACGTCTATGCATTTCAGATGATGACGTGTTGTTACAAGCATGTTGCGTAACCTCGTTTGTCGATATGTGTCTTAGTTGCAGTAATACCCACGCTTAGTTGCAGTAATACCCACGCTCTGTCTGTGTATGATATCTATTTCTTTCGCCTTTTTGTACGATCTGCTCTTCACATACCTTGTAATAACAATAATAATAATAATAATAATAATAATAATAGATGTGGATTAATATTCGATTGTGCGTACAAATGAATGATGCAGTAGTTTATTTACACACGTTTTCTAGTAACAACGTTGCTTGAAATGTCTTGGATTTTTTTATGTGAATTATATGGTGGGAAATGTGCATACACGGCGTCGGCTTGCGAGTAGATCTGACTGAGTTATTGCTGTGTTTGTTATGGGCTTAACTTGCTGCTTAGTCGTGACTTTCAATAGTACAATAAGAAAGGACGAGATTAACACTTTTTGATGTGTACTGTATAGTGTACTGTATAGCGTACTGTATAATGTGCTGTATAGTGTACTGTATAGTGTACTGTATAGCGTACTGTATAATGTGCTGTATAGTGTACTGTATAGTGTACTGTATAGCG
>Ga0136643_10010774_pt1 | contig 13517 bp, 5 predicted proteins | sample TergutLab28metaG_FD_96883 | JGI IMG/M metagenome (GOLD analysis project Ga0136643, IMG submission 96883) | Labiotermes labralis P1 segment gut microbial communities from Petit-Saut dam, French Guiana - Lab288 P1 (version 3) (version 3) | ecosystem: Host-associated > Arthropoda: Insects >...
CGTAGATGGGTTGATAATATTAGGACGGATCTCCAGGAGGTGGGGTGTGGGTATATGGACTGGATTGGGCTGGCCCAGGATAGAGACAGGTGGCGGACGCTTGCGAGTACGGTAATGAACCTTCGGGTTCCGTGAAATGCGGGGAATTTCTTGACTAGCTGCAAACCAGTTACCTTCTCAAGAAGGACTCTGCACCCTGGAGTAAGTAAGTATTATGCCCATCATCAGGAGCTCACGACTATAGTGCTGATTACCACATGGGCCGTCCGGTTCTTGGGTTGCTGTTCCTTGGAAGTTAGGTGCAAGCAGGCTGGAAAAATGTCGGGGTTGCTGGCTATAGCCTTATCTAGCCTGCCTCCACCTAACTTCCAAGCAACAGCAACCCAAGAAACGGACGGCCCATGTGGTAATCAGCACTATAGTCATGAGCTCATGATGATGGGCCTAATAATGCCCGAAACATATAGAGCCTATCATAAGTACAATAATACAATAAGTAGCTTCTAGTTGGTCCTTGTTCTTCAAGTATACAGAGTATTTGTACCGAAGCGCGTGGAAGTAAACTTGGTGCCATAAGCTCTTTACCAAGGGCGATCAGTTGGAGGAAGAGATGCCAATTGAATCCTGTCTACTTTCTGAATACATATTTCTCTAAAATCCCTCTTAATACTTGTAAAATGCTACCATCTAGGTATACCGTTCCCAAGCGTAATCTTCCCCGCAGGTTTCCACACCAAAACATTCTACCCATTTCTCTTTTCTCCCTTGTTGGCCATATGCTGCGCGCATTACCTCATCACGATAAAAGAATTCGTTAATATGTCGAGGAGCACTATTAATTTTGGTACAAAGCAAGACTAAAATTAGTGCAATAAGTGTTAATTTACGTTTAAATAACTTCATGATGGATTCTTAATATTTGTTAATTTTTTAATAAAAATATTTCCGTACGACTTATATTTCCTTATCATCATAAAGAAATCCCGATGTATTAATCCCCTACGTATTCCTCTGTGCTTGTAGTGTACATATGAGCGTATAGTCTGTTTTGTCTTACTTATGCCGCAAGTCATGATCATTCCTTCAATACTAAAGTGCGCTGCTGTAAACATTGCTAGAAACTCGTGATTAATCTTTACTTATATTCAGACACGCCAGTTATCAAGGTCCAGGCTTACAGTCACACTCTTTTTACCTCATGAAGACATCTGCTGGATAACACATTTAAAATCCAATCTCTTTATTTAAGCAATTTAAATTCTGAATCACAAGGTTTTTCAATTAAATTTTATACATTCGTCGTTATGATTAATTTATCTAAATGCAGAACAAATTTACATATCGTTTACAGGAAAATTAAATGAAGAATAAATATTTAAACTGTTTTATTATAATTGTACTGTCTTAACAGAGCATTCTGATTAAAATAGCACGCTCTTAATCACCCATTACACCAAATTATCTGTACACAACTTACCAAAATCAAAATGTAAATATATTTGGCCATATACATAATTTGTTAACGAAACCATCTCTTGCAGAGTAGCCGTATAAATTGACATTTTACATTTTACTTACAAGAAAACGAAACGGATTAGATGAAATATTATTTAGGAGAATGTATCTTTGATTGTAGTGTTGTTAACTCCGGCTATGAGAAAACTGATACTTGTACATGGACACTGTGGCGTATTATTTCGGTTTTCTTCTACTTGAATGGAGTATGAGGTCTGGAATTCAGGGTAGTCCACACTCATAGCATGTTCACCAAGTGACTGACGTGCAAGCAGACAAATCTGTCTTCTTTCAAGGCGATAGTTTCACACCGATAGGTGAATGTTACGCAAACCTTCAGAGCAGGTACTTAAATTCGCATAAAATTTAATTTATTGTTTTTACATTCATGGCCAGGAATAGCCGTACTCCATCCAAACTGTTAATTTAGACATGTATTTACTTGTTGGGCCCACTAATCGCTTTACTATCCTTTGGTCTATGTCTTGTTAATGTCTCTTCCATCATGAGGCCGTCTGCGTTCACCATTATCCGTTTCCCCAGGTGGCACCGTAAATTTAAAACAGGTAAATAAATTTTATGTCACCGGTAGAAGGCTTTTCATGGAAAGAGTGGTTGTAAATTAAAAAGAAATTGTAAATTAAAAAGAAATGAAATATCGGTTATTATATACAAAATCATGCATATACTCAGAGTCTTCAGTTAAACAAATTAAAATAAACAGTCTTTCTGTATGCATTATACTTGCATTAGGTATGCGGTTTTGGCGCAACCTCTAGTTAAATTATCAGACCGATTGTACGGATGAGGTAGTTTGTCTTGAGAGGGTTGGACAGATGTATTTAGTCCTATATGAAATTCAGCAGAGGACAGTCGAGGAAATATCTTATGATATACAAAACTCTTTAGCTGTCAACAAATCAAGGTCAATATCTCCGAACAGACGAAAATATTAGGTTAGGTTACGTAGAGTTATAAATAAATAAACCCTAGAATAAATATCTATATTTAATCATTTACTCCGTCGAATATCATGACCGTAATATCGAAACTAATGTCAGTAATAGAATGTAGAGGTTCAAGGGTGTCTTGAACAGTAATTTTCAAACAGGGGGAAAAACTGACACTTTAAAACAACTGAGGTTCTAGCAGCCTGTTTTGATGGGGGAAAGTAAAAAAAATCCTGAACTCGGTTTGCGAGGTGTGTTATGGAGTGATGTATCAAACGTACAGAGAAATAATTTGGAGCTGTCGAAATGAAAAAGAATATGAAATATGCGTAACACACGTTAAAGTAAAATCTGAATAAGAAATATTTTTGCCTGGTGTTTCAACACTGGCGAAATTTAGTGTCTTCTATAAAGAAGTCAACATGATGGGAAGTGTTTGGTCAAAAGTTCCGACAAGAATGGCCTATTTGGATCCAACAGAGTCTAAGTAGCTGGAATATGAAGAATATTACATTTTAATAGGCTTCATAATTCGTAACGTCTACCGAATATAATTATGTGGCGCACGGACTATGTTGCAAAAACACGGTCGAGATAAGAAATGTGTACATAATTTATGGTGGAAAACCTAAAGGTAAGAGATCCTTTGCGACAGGCATGTGTAGATGGATATTGAATCTTATGAACAAGTAGGATGTGATGGTGTGAATTAGATGCACTTGGCTTTGAGTGGGTGGGGGGGGGGAGAACTCAGACCAGTAAAAGGTGGGGAATTTATTACAGCTAACCGAATATCGGATTTTCGAGAAAACCTCTGCGTTATGAGTGTCATAATTAGGTGTAGATATTTTGAAAGAAGAATGTATTTGATCTATTTCCAATCAGCTTGCAGTGTGACTCTGACATGTAAGAATATTTTTTCGGGTGTTCTTTGCTCGGTATGAGCCGTTTTGTAAGATGTTAGCGTCCCAATATGGCAGACGGCTGCGACCTTAACCCACGCGTGATGGGCCGTAGCAAGGTTTTCGTGTTGTTGTTGTTGGGATGCAAGTGTTGAATTGAATTCAAAAACAGAAGCCAGGCAGTCAGTGACATGGGAACACGCATTCCCCGGGTCATTCAACAGTCACTCTTCGAGCTGCATCTTAATTTCCTACCTGGCTGCTAAAATGCTTGGAAACTAATCGCGTTCATTTTCAGTTCTGTCTTCTGGACACTCAGCAGTCAGTAATTACGAATGTTTACGTTCAGGTTTGCAGTTACAAGTTTGGAACTGTTATTTTAAATTTCTAATCTAATCGTTCAATTGAGAGATTCTTCTTTGCCTCTGTCTTGTTCTATCTTCCCTCCTCCTCCTCCTCCTTCTTCTTCTTCTTCTTCTTCTCCTCCTCCTTCCTCTTCTTCTTCTTCTTCTTTTCTTCTTTCTCTCCTCCTCCTCTTCCTTCTTCTTCTCCTCCTCCTCTTCTTCTTCTTCTTCTTCTTCTTCCTCCTCCTCCTGCTCCTTCTCCTTCTTCTTCTTCTTCTTCTCCACCTCCACCTCCTTCTTCTTCTTCTTCTTCTTCTTCTCCTCCTCCTCCTCCTTCTTTTCCTTCTCCTTCTTCTTCATCTTCTTCTTCTTCATAGTCAACGGCAACCATCAGCACCAGTATCACCACCTCCAACACCAAATCCACCACCATCGGCAACCACCATAATAAAAACTACCACAATTATTTCATTGTGATAATACTTTTGTACTGGCATGTGCACTGGTACACAACATAGCCTTTTAATACGTTCTATACATGGCTCGTTTGTACTAGTTCACAACTCAGCAGCTTTATCTCGCATTTTAGAGTTCTATCATTCTTCTGCTTCTTCTAAACTCTACCAATTTCCTGAAATATTTAATAAATTTTAGACAAAGGTATCTGTTGATACGGACGCGCTTTCAAACCCACGTACCCATATAGAAAACGCATTTTAATTACCTATGATTTCATAAGGCTTAAGCATTATTTTGGTCTTTACCGATAAATTACTTAAGACTTATAAATTTTTTAAATGTATTAAGAACTGTGGATGTAAATTTCTGAAGTCCCAGATATATATGAATTAGCTCACAAATGTGCTAAAATTTGTTGACAGTTGGTTTTATATAAGTATTCATATACTGTGCTGGTTTATTAGTCAGATTAGCACACTGTACCTTTTAATAGTAGGATTACTGTTTGCTTATTACACAACTTTTATATTTGACTTGGACAAAATTTCGCTGATGTCGGAAAGATACAGAATTTGTGGTGGTGCTGTATTTTATTTTCTCCATAACCGCAGGTAGTAAACATAAATCCAAGCACGAAAATATATGTTGTTGACAATTAAAATGCTGTTCTTTCACCTGAAACTCTACATTGGACAATATAGTGTAATTATTTTATCTGACAATTATCGTCTCTTACTTCCTTCTGGGAGACATCGTATTAACATAGTCCACTCAGCCGACCGCCGATACGCACGGCAGAATAAAGGCGGGAAGTGACAAAACATATTCTTCAGATTAAATACAGAATACAGGATTTAACTTATCAATGGTACGAAGAAATCTTTGGTGAATATTCAATCCAATTTCGTCAATAAATTTCTTAGAAAATATATTTCAATAGATAGTGTTTTTAATGAACATAACTTACATTCAGCAAGAAAAATAAACTAATTATACAAAATGACGTTGAAGTACACCACATTCATGAGGCAAAAAACGCCGTACTCAACACCGGCATTTAGAATCCAATCTGATTGACGCAGAGAACATGTGTGACCTTGCATGTTACATCACTCTGGGAAAATAAACGTACATATAGATAAAGCCATTAAGATTAGCTAAGACGGTAGCTGGGTGGTCTTGGAAACCTCCCACCCTTCGGCGTTGCTCATACCTCATCCGATTTCTTGACATGCGAAGGTTAAACAAAGCTTGCACTTCGATTTGTGGCTTTCGTCGTTTATTTGCCGTCCGAGGTTTGTCCCTAGGGACTGATCTTACAACATATTCAACTGTAAATACCTCTGGCTAAAAAGACTGCAGCGTATATGAAGCGTGTTTCTTCACGACCTAAGGCAAAGTGGCAAGAGGACTGTGAATAGAACCGCGTTCTTATGAAATATGACGCCACTCAGTATAGTAGATAGTTACTGACGTTTTGGAGCAGTCTGTTGTCTCCGTCTTTATGGTAAAAAATACAGGCAACAGGATCTGATATTCCAGGATATGGCAATATTGAGGTCTCCGTGAGGATCTCAGATTTCAAAGGACTGCGAACACAAGGTAAAGTAAAGGTAAAGTGCACCCTTGTTCAGGCACTGAGGCTATGTACAGGACGTACGGCCCGTATGAGGAGTAGAGGTTTATCTCTGTTCTTTCTTGACCTTTGCACTAGAAGGGGATGAGGGGTCAGCGTCACGCTCCGGCCGCTCTTTACCCTCGGGAAAGACCCGGTACCCATTTTATAGGAGGCTGGGCGGGCTCCAGGGTCGGAAAATCTCGCCCCCACCGGGATTCGACCCCGGACCGCCCAGCCCGTAGCCAGTCACTATACCGACTACGCTACCCGGCCCTCTTTTAAGTGGCGTCAATCGGCAGCTTTCTGTAATGGTGACGTTAGTAGTTAAGTGAAAGGAAGGAAATGAAATTTTATACTTTTGGTCGTAATATTCAGATCAGGTACAGGTTCCAGTGACTAACAATCAAGAAGTATTGTGCGAAACAAACTTGATTTTACTGGACTCCGCGTAAAGCACTGTGGTTTATGTACCTACTCACAATGCGCTTTAAAATAAGGAGGCTATGTTTCAGCCAATCTATCGGTTTTGGACAATTCTCAGATGGAACAGGGACTGTTTCTCTACACAGTAGGCTATTAACATGCCGATCTTTGTAATGGAAACATACTTCCTTTCCTGAAGGTAGGAACTGAAATCTTCAACATTACTGCAACGTATAAGGTGTTTCGAGGCGTTAAGCTGTGTGTTTCACGTACATGGACCTCATGATAAATAAAGTTTTGCTGACTCGCTGACTAATAATTTAGCACTGAGGGAACTACCGAAACTGAGGTTCCTTGTATGGAATTACTGCATTGAATGCGTAAGTCCAGGCTGGTGATAAAATTTATAACTCAAGGGACAGTTTCAGAGGAATCAAAACAGGCACTCGATAAGCTCCCCACGTAACAAATGAAAATTTTGTTAGAATATTTCAATGCAAAATTAAGAAAAGAAGACTTTTCAAACAGATAATTATTGGATACAGCAGGATACAGGAAGATATCAATGATGGCGTTGTTAGATTAGTAGAGTTCGCTACATAGAAATATCTAATTTTCAAGAACACCCTTTTACCACCCAAAATGTTCATAAGTATATCGGACGTCTCCTAATGGAAAGACTCGTAATCAGATTTACCACGTTTTGATGGGTGAGAAATGGCAATAATAGTATACTTTGTGACCGAACTTTCAGGTTAATCTTATGTTTATTGGGCCGTGCATCATCTTGATAGTTGAATGAAGAGAGACCAACTTGATGTCACATGCTTTATTATTTCATTATTTACTGCTCAACATGTTTCGGATGTTAATACATCCATCCTCAGGAGCTTGCGACTTATTTGATGAGTTATTTCATGGGTTGTATTGTTCTGGTTCGATGTGTGAAGCACTAGTGCTTCAGCCTGCATCCGGATACCACACCACCCCAGCCAAACCACAACGTAACACCAACACACATCGAACCAGAGCAATACAACCCATGAAATAACACAATAAATTAGTCGCAAGCTCCTGAGGATGATGTATTAACATCTGAAACATGTTGAGCATTAAATAATGAAATAAAAAAGCAAGTGACATCAAGTTGGTCGCTCTTTATTCAACTTTCAGGTCAAGTAACTGTGAAACTAGTTGCATAGGTTGGGGTTAGGCTCCAAGTAAACAGACGAAGATCACCGAAGTGTGATATGACGAGATTCGTTCTCAAGACGCAGAACGTTGATGAAGTTGCAGAAGAGCATTAGTTGAATTTTAGATCTATTTTCAGCTGTTGAAAACTTAAATAAGTAAGACAACAGAGAATAAAAATTCCTCTTGTAAAAACGTCCAGGTCGTGAGGAACGGAAGCAGGATGAACGGTGATTTGATGAAGAAAGCTCAAAGTTCATCGATGGAAAATTCTAAATCGTATTGCTTACAGGATCAAAGATAAACTAAAGCACATAACCTACGCTTATGCTATTAATTTACTGGGCGGAGACATAAACTCATAAAAAGAAAGTCAGGACATTTATTAGTCATCGGTAACGAGACTGCTTTAACTTCCATTTTCTAGACTCTAATTTCTCAAAATTTACCTCCAGGATCAGGAGGTAAATGTTAAATGAATTCAGCATACATTTAAATCTCGTCAAGAGGATGCAGAACAAAATCACGACATAAGCACAGATAACAACCACTTTGAAAACGTGACAAATTTCGAATAGTTCTGAATGGCTAGTACAAACCAAAAATTGCCTTTTAAAGAAATTAAGAGCAGATTAAATCCGGAGAATTCCATAGTCATTTGTCGTGCCATTCGCTACTTAAAATGTAAAGCTTATGTTACACAGAACCATAATTTAGTCTGTTCTTCTGTGAGAGTGTGAAAATTGATCTCTCACATTAAAATGAGAATGCAGGATGAGGGTATTCGAGAATAGGGTGCTGAGGAAGACGTTCGGTCTAAAATAGCAGAAGCAACGAGAGGACGGAAAAGAACAGCATATTGAAGAGCTGTATTTTTCTACTTCTGACCAATTATTACTTAGGTCATTAAACGAAGGGGGACTAGATGGGCAGGACATGTAGCACGTTTGGACAGAAGAAAAATATATATACAAAACGTTGGTTAGGAAACCTGAAGAAATTAGACAACTTGGAAGACGTAAGCGTAGACTGGAAGGTATCTTAAAGAAATCGAGTGGGGTGGTGCGGATCGAGTTTTTCTGGCTTAGGATAAGGACAGGCGACAGGCTCTTACAAAACCAATATGAGCCTTCAGGCTCCATACAGTGCAGTACGTTTCTTGACTGGCTGGCAGACTATTAGCTCCACAAGTACGATTCTTCTCTATGGAGTTATTTACGCAGTTCTAAACAGCGATAAGGAACTGCATTAAAATTACAGCACATAAATTTACATTTAATTCATATCCAGATGGATGTCAGGCGCTGCTACTTTCATATTTACAAGGATTTCCATAAGGTCGCAGGAAATACAAATCTGTAATTTGCGGTTTTAATTTACTAAAACTATTTTTTTTTTTCCATCCCAGGTTTTAGGAACTTGTATGTTGCATGTGTCACATGTAAAATTTCTGAGGTTTAGGAAATTTTCGTATTGTATTGCCAAATTAACATTGTTTTTCACGCTGAATCAAGTATGGGGTCTGTTTGCAGATACACACACACGTGTTCGTCTACAGGGACTTATTCGAGTCCGGAAGGCTGTCGTTATGTAATGGAAGACAGTGGCATGTCTATTAAGTTTTAAAAATTAATTGATCGTAAATAATAAAGAATATCCGCCCGCAAACCCTATTCAGTTTATCTTAAAAGGCACTCAGTTAACACGCCTAACTTATGCCTCAATAACAGGGTAACTTCGTCACTCTTTCTTACATACGTGGATATGAACTAAGCTGGTATACGGCTTTCCCGTAACAAGTCATAATGACACACAGGGAAGATGGAATATAGAGCTTCCATCCTTTCTTTGACATTTGTCACAAACAGGGCGGAAGAATTGTGAGTTCCACGCGCCCGTCTCATTTTACTCCAAGGCATTTCCTTGGTACTCATTTCTGTTAGAAGCTGGGTGGACCTCATGGTTGGTAAATGCAGAGAGAAGGAATAGACCACTTGTAAATTATCAAGGACTATACCGGGAAACGAACCCCGAACCTCCCGTTTCGTGGCGAAGTGCCTCAACCAACTGTCTTAGCTGATATGAGCAACATAATTACCTGCCGTATAGAAATAAAACAGACAAAACACAAATTTGTAGTAATGAATAAGTGTTTTGAGCCCAGGTACATCAAATTAGCGATGCTCCAGTACAATAATACTGGCGTAGCAACAAATTCGTGGTCTTAATTACCTGTAATCAATTGCCCAGGAATTCTGTAATTTTTTCAATTCCCCGATAAATCCATTTACAAGTTTCTATTTGTAGTTAATCTGAATAAAGTTTCCTCCTGGGCATTTATATTTGTTTCCAAATAAATAAAATTCTAACTCAGATTTATTTATCCGAATACATCCAGACTGTAACCAGATCCTCTCGATGATAAGAATAAACACAAGCCTGGTTCATTTTCATTTTTTTTTTCTGTTACTGTTTGACTGTTCAAATTAGATCCAAATCTTGCTGCTTTTCACAGTCACTGTTCCTCTGCAGGAAACAGCATCATCTCACGCAGTCTGTACCATGGCCATGACACTCACTGTCGGCGCATCTCTTATTAGTCGTCACTTCTCCTGCAGCAACTAGCAAGTACATAAACCCGTCGACAGTCTACAGTTTCCGAACACCAAGTCTTTATCCAGCCAATAACCTCTATGCACGACCACAGTCCCGCCTGCATGCCAAGCCAGCGTTATGTATATTCGTATTTGAATGGAAGCCCGAGTTAAAAAATGTATGACCAGATTACTCTTTTTTGTTTTCACGAGGAAAATCACTTTCTAGTGAAGATCTACATAAGTCGTGTCTCTTTTCATGCGTACTTCTCTATGTAACCTCTTTTTTATGACTAACAGGCATGCGTAATTATGAAGCTGCCCGTCTTGTATTACTGCAGCACAGCAAGCCTCTGCACGGGATATTAAATAAAACGGACTAATTAATGCATCGGTGATGGATATTTAAATCAAAGTACTAATGTATACAAGAATGTACCTGGTTGAGTCCTATGAATTAACGACTAGCATATGTGGAAAATAAGCGAAACGCATCTAGTGTGTTTGTGAAACATATTTCCTCAAAGAATTAACAAGTAAAATCTTTTTATTTCATTGCAAAGTTTATCTGAACTCTTAGAAATATTAGCATCAATTGTTGGTGGAGAAAGTCCCTTGCGCTAATGTCCTTTTTTATTGATCACTTCAAATCAAGGAAGATGATGTGGGAAAATTACTTAAAATATGAAAGGATGGGTTATGAAACGTAAAGAGATATCGGTTTAAATACTTCAAGAGAAAGATAATTTGGAAGACCAAGACATAAATATGGATAATATGAAAGAGCATTTTAGTAAAGTGTGATAAGCCAATTCATTTACTACAGGATAAGGATAGTTTCGAACATGGTAATGAAGGTGGGAACGATAAAATTCGAGGAGTGTACTGACCAGCTGAGTGACGATTAGCTTCTCAAGGACGTTAATTTTATTTGCTCATTCCTCACAGAGCTGACCGTGCAACAACCGGTGATGTAAAAAAGACAAAACAAATAACTAATTCAGAGACATTCGTATCAAATCCCAGAAGTCACATAAACTCTCGAGTCTGACTTCTTCATGATATTTCGCTGTGTCAGCAAGCGAATGCCGGAACAGTCAGTCGAGTCTTCGACAACCATCCCGAAACTCCTCTACCCACCTCCAATTGGTCAATTAAAATGATATGTCACTTTGCACGTTAATTACACATGTTATTTCATATATGCCAAAAAAAATATTTTATTTTAAAGATAGAATTTCATATATCAACATTTGAAGATGTTTCACAAATAAAACGCACTGCAGCCAACTTTACGCTAAATTCTCTTACTGCACTTGAAGTCAGTTCAGTCAGGACTTATGGACAACCTCTCTTTTTAGAACGTTCCCTTGTTTGATCATGCAGCAGTACAATACTTTTTGTGACGGACAGCGATGTCGAGCTGAAATCGACACTGGATCCATAAGGGTTAACCGACGTAAACAAAGAATAAAAAAGACGGACTAATCCTCATTTCTCTTGCATAGCAACTTGCACACCCACAATTCGTATGAAAATGTGGGTGTTTCATAAGTACTATATGAATAACCGAGAAGTCCTAACGCGAGGTAAACCTTTTGTACAGGACTACCGACGAGATGCACATTTTGTAATGTCTACTACTATCTCTATATTCAGTAGAAATTCAGTCTGACTTACTCGCAGCCTCCAGGTTGTTCGCACTTTCCGTGGACAGGATGGCAGCCAGTCTTGCACACAGCTGAAACAGAATATTGACCATAATTAAATCTTTCCCACCAGTAACTGAAATTTGCGTGTCAGACAAGTGAAATCATAATTAGCTGATCGGATCCAATCTCGGAGCTGATATTCATATTCTAAAGGTAAAGGTAAAGTGTTCCCGTTGCAGGCCCGGTGTGGCCCAGAGGGTGGGTGGAGGGATAGCTCTACTCTTCCATGACCGCGGCACTAGAAGGGGGTGAGTGGTCAGCAGCACGCCCCGGCCGCACTTTACCCCCAGGAAAGACCAGGTACCCATTTTACAGGAGGCTGGGTGGGCACTAGGGCCGGTCTGGACGGGCGGAAAATCTCGTCCCCACGGGGATTCGATCCCGGACCGTCCAGCCCGTAGTCAGTCGCTATACCGGCTGTGAAGGGCGGTAACTACTGTTTATTGTCAGGATAGTAAGGAGCATATGAATATATTTTGCGGGGAAAATTTGGGGTGTCTTAATTTTGTGACAGGTGGTACAAATATTTACCACTGGACTTTAAAAAGTTTATTTTATTCTATTTAAATTATAGTCCGTGAGGTCTTGCACATAATGTGGTTAGTCCGTCCGTCCGTCGTAGACAGGATCTGAATTTCTTCTTTGCGTATAAATGGTTCCTAATATGAAATGCAGTGAATTAAAACTACAGAATACACTTACTGACTATAAGTCATTGAACTGCATATTATGAGGGAGACAAAATTAGGTAACTAAGATTATTCTAATTATTTCTAAATTCATCCTGGTTTCCTTTCAGGGTAAATATGTTACCCATTGGCCTAAGCTTAGCGCCATATGATGGAGGAATATACAGACGTGGAGATAATGTTCTTAGCCTCTGTACTATTTGGAGTAAACATGGTTAGCTTTACATCTAGTAGCATTTGCTTCTCGATTTCAGTGTCCCGGTATGCATTTGATGGGAAAACTCAGAACGTTTTGGTAGTGGCAGTGAAATGGATTGTAATATCCTTGTCTAAAACGGAACTTCGACTGTCCAGTACGCAGTCTGTCACTTTACTGAGCTACCAGGGTTTCAGACACAGAAAGATTTCAGGAAAGACTCAATTAATTTGGACACAGTTTACTTGGCTCTTCAGCTGTGTATGCAATAAATTAAAACCAGGGCCTGCACTGAAGGTCTCCCTCTCCTTAAAATTTTACAATTCTTTTCTACGTTCTGATCCCTTCAGATTTGTATCCAGGAAGTAATCATTTCGAACCTGCGCCGGAGTACAGGCTATTTTGTGTAGGGTTTCTTTGTGGTTTCACTCAATTCATCCAGTGAACGGAGTGGACAGTATCTCAAATAAGTTCAGGACTGCTCCCTTCTCCTACAGATCTACCTAATTCATAATTCACTGATTATTAAAACATTCTACGCCTTGTAGTGAAAAGTAGAAATTGACAGCTTCGAAGTACACCGTTTATTACACAAACTTAATACATAGTCTGAATTAATATAAATATTAAAGGAGCATCTCCAAAATGTTTTGGTACAAGTGTACCATCTTCAGAGAGAAAAAAATTCCTATTTAAAAAAAAAACAAATTTTACTGGAAAGCTGTTATTTATAAGGTACTTCGGTCTGCAGCAGCTTCTTTTTAACGTTAATTCAGTATAAAATATAAAACTGTAATGGTCCATGGTGTTGAGGAGAATATTTGGACCTAGGAGGGACGAGGTAACGGGGGAATGGAGGAGATTGCATAACGAGGAGCTAAATGATTTGTACTCCTCACCCAATATTGTGCGGGTGATAAAATC
>Ga0136643_10010778_pt1 | contig 13516 bp, 12 predicted proteins | sample TergutLab28metaG_FD_96883 | JGI IMG/M metagenome (GOLD analysis project Ga0136643, IMG submission 96883) | Labiotermes labralis P1 segment gut microbial communities from Petit-Saut dam, French Guiana - Lab288 P1 (version 3) (version 3) | ecosystem: Host-associated > Arthropoda: Insects >...
AGCTCTTTAGTTTTCACATCGCAGGCGCCATCCTGATAGGTCGCGCCCAACAAGTTCATGAACGCCCCAACTTCATCGGCATTCGTTGTTGCCAGCCCTGGAATACCATCAAGAAACTCATTCAGCATCTTCCGCACATCACTCATCAGCAACCACCTTTCTACCCATTTGCAAAGCCGTCGTTTACTGCCAATAAGTATAGCTGACGACACCAAATGGCGGAGGAATGCTTTTCCAGCCAGAAACAAATCTTCGAAGCAGTCGCGGAGGAGTGTGACCATCGTTCAGTGACCATAGGCAAAAGCCACGCAGGCGTGAAAGCTCTTCTGTCGAAAGGGGTCGATTTCGACTCCTTTTGCATCATGGGAATAATTCACAGTAGATCAGTCTTACTTGGGCGGTCGACCGCCCTTTCTATTTCTGGTGGCCTTGTACGCTTCTACGCTTGGAAGAAAGAATCCACCACCTTTTAGCTTAGTAATTTTTCCTGCTTTTTCTAGCGCATACACTCTCGGATGTTTCACGTCTAGATACTCTATGACCTCTTTTAGGGTCATAGTATTTTCATCTATCATCTCCGCTGTGAGCTTCATGGCAACTCCTCTCTGTGCTATACTTGTAGCTAGGATGCCCCCCTGGTCGATGCTCAAAGTCGCTGGGGGGCTGTGCTATTTAAGTCTTACTTTTTAATAGCGGTGATGATAAGCAATATCAGAACCAGTAACATTACTACTTCCATACTTACCACCTCCTCTCCTAGCCTGTGCCCATTATCAGAAAGAGCAACTCTGACTGGGCTATGTAATCAGCTTGCGCTGTTTACACCTGAGGTGGGTATTCTGTTGTCAATTGCCTTACCTACCTATATACATAATACTATTACACATATATAATAGTTATACCAATACATTTATGAAGTCTTTGATAAGGTGTCCAGAGGTAAACTTGATACATTTTCGACAAGCTGTCCAGTCATAAATCCTGCCTTTTCTTGACGGAAAATGGCAGTCCAACAAGCATGGTAGCATTCACCTATTAAAACAGGATTAAGGCTATATTAAGAAAAGATTAAAGGTCGATACAGCTGACGGAGGACGTCCATCAAATATAAGGCTTCCTCGGATAGTACAATACGAAGTGCAAATTTGCGCCCAAGATTAGGAGTCCTCAGTGTCAGGAAAACTTCGCAGAATAGTTAGAGCCTATTGGCTAAACATGGTCGATGTGCTTTTCCGTGTTCCCGATGAGGCACTGCGCGCTAAAGTACCCGTAGCTTTATTTACTTTAGGCGGACTGCTTGCTGGAATCACTGGGAATGGTATTGATTTGTTGGTCAGCTTAATCTTGCTAGTAGCGAGCGGTTTTTTTGCAGTAGCAAGTTATTATTATTGGCTGCGCCCCATCTCACTCTGGACAGTTATAGCTTGGGCAATTGCAATTGGGCTAATTTCAACTATTCTGTCTGAAATGAGTAGCATCCTTACATCATTTATTGACGCACTTTTATTTCAAATCTTTCTCTTCCCTACCGTTGACCTTTTTTCATCCACATTCGGCATCATTGCTGGCGTTCTCATAGCGGCGTATGTAACATATTTGACAGCTTATGTCCTCTTCACTAAAACACTTGCCTTTCGCTTGAATGGATCAGTCTTTGAAGCAATCCTCACCATTGCTATCGCATCTTGGATGTTAATCATCTTTATTTTCGAGCCAATCATAAACCTCTTAGAGCCAGTCCTAACAGCAACTGGAGCCCAAATCATTTGGGCGATTGTACAAACAGCACTCTCGACAATACTCCTGCTCAGTGCCCTTGCTGCATTTCGCCGAGACGCATCCCTTCGGGAAATGGTTGATAGTGACGCATCTAGCGAACCTTCGGGGGAAACAGCAACTGATGTGTAAGCAACTCAATTTTTGCCGCCTCCGGCGACAAGATTAGAGCTGGAGAAGTACGTCCACTCCTGCCGCACTTATCGTACCTATCAGCCACCATCCCCAGTCAGCTGCCTAATGTGCTCATTTCTCATCAGCGAGGTCATTTGACTAATGGCAGTCCTGTTCAACTGAATCAAACGGTCACTTTGCAACAAGCCTTGCTCAATCAGCAGCGCATTAATGCTTTCCAAATTTGATAACACTACTAACTGCTCTAAGGTCGCCCCGTCTCTAATGTTTGCCTTCTTTCCAGAATCAGGATTCGCCAACCTCCACTCACTAGCAGTCATGCCAAACAAGGCAACATTGAGCAGGTCACCTTCACTGGCATAGACAAAGCGAGCCTGTGCCTTGGTCACTTCTGGTGGAATAATATGTGCCTTAATAGCGTCGGTGTGAATACGGTAGTTAATCTTTGCCAGGGTGCGTTGCAAATCCCACTCAGCAGACAGACGTCTTTGCTCCTCTGACTTCAACCGCTTAAATTCTGTCACCAAGTAAAGTTCAAACTCTACCGAAATCCAAGCAGCAAATTTCAAGGCTATGTCAGCATGTGCGAAGGTTCCTCCTCCACATCGTCCAGACTTAGAAACAATGCCAATTGCACCAGTTTCCCTAATCCACTTTTGTGCCGACATCCAAAATTGCGGACGAGCAGACTCTATTTTAAACCCCTCATATATGTGGGGTTTAAAATCTGAATTGTGAAGTAGTTCCCATAGACCTAGGTACTCAATAGTTGAAAAAGTTCTCATCCATAAGCTTATTGAGCTCGAGGGATTACCTCCATCACGGTACCTAGCAATATCAGTCAGCGAAATGTAGTCATCATCGTCAACTCTCAAAATCGCTACAGGCACTCCCTGCACAACAACAGCCTTGTCTTGTCTACTCATAAGCCCTGCCCTCTCTTGCTAGAAAACGGCAGTCCAACAAGCATAGTAGCACGCACCTATTAAAGTAGGATTAAGACTGTATTAAGAAAAGATTAAAGGTCGGCAAAGGATAAAAGTGGCGGAGAAACACATCCACTGATGTTTTCCCCTATGCGAAATATCACGATATTACAAGAGGGTGTTTATGTCCTTCATAGTGGAACGCATCAACACCCCCTTGGTCAACTAGCCTTCGCCAAATCCTAGACGACTTGTCAAGTGCCAACCTGAACAATCATCACATTTGCACTTGCTCAATGACTGAATCGACAGGTCTCTTGCAGCCTCAACTATTGCGTCGTCTACCAGACGCGCTGTAAAGGTTCTTTTCTGAAATCTTGCAATACATGCCCTCGCGCTCTGCGCTCCAATACTCATTGGAGGGCTCGCGGGGTTGCTTCTTTCATCTTTTTATCCAAAAGACGAATTTCAACAAGGTACGCTTCCTCAACATCACTAAGATTTCGCGCCTCATACTTGCGATATTCAGACACCGCTTTATCCATAGCATTTTTATGGCTTATTGACCCAGCACCCTCAAGCAATTTGCGTCTACCCGCCTTCAGCTGTTCATCAAGAAGTTCCACATAATCACGCATACGCATTGGTCTTTGCTCAATAGCATTAATTTCTGCCATATCAAAATATCCTGACACAATATTGTTCAATACACGCAATTCAACCTCATCAAGATAATTTTTGGCAATCATCGCTTCGGCTTTTGTCGGCTCATCTCCCGCAAAAGCGGTTAGTCCACAATGTGGCTTGTCCGAATCGACACGAAAGTAGATAACTTCTGCAGCAGTATGACCATGCGCCGCATAGTGCAATTTTTTCTGGACAATCTTGAAGAAAAGAACAGATTCATCAGCCTTAGGATTGTAGTCAACGGCAGTAGCATACAGATCAAGAACCTGGCGATACATAACTTTTTCAGATGAGCGGATATCGCGAATGCGATTCAGTAGCTCTTTCCAATAATTGCCGCCACCCAAATCCTTCAAGCGTTCATCATCTATGGTAAAGCCCTTGGCAATATATTCGTGAAGCCGCTCTGTTGCCCACTTGCGAAATGCCGTGGCAGTCTTTGAGTTTATTCGATAACCCAAAGAGATAATCATGTCCAGGTTGTAATGTTCTACCTCACGAGAAACTTCGCGATTCCCCTCTTTTCGAACTGTCAAGATTTTCTTGACAGTTGAATCATCCAGCTCTCCTTCACACAATACATTCATGATGTGCGAGCTGATATTTTGCTTTGTGGTACCGTAAAGTTCTGCAAGTTGCATCTGCGTAAGCCAGACAGATTCATTACCAAACTTCACATCAACCTTTACCAGCCCATCAGCAGATTGATAGATGATAATTTCACCACTCATCGCTTCGTCACCCTTAATATCCGACATAAATCCCAACCTTCTCATAGGATTACCTAATCATATTCTGTCAAAAAAATCGAACACATGTAAGCGAACAAGCTATGGAAATTTATCAAAGAAAAGTAAGTGGCGGAGTACGCCCACCACCCACACTCCATACCACAGCACAATCGCATCACGCACCCCATGCTCTAACAAATCCGCCTCAAGCGCTGCGTAGGTCTCTGAATCAAGCGGAGGCAAAAAGAATTTAAACTCTTCATCGAAAATAATCTGTTGAGCAGACATGGAAAACCGCCCTTCTCCTTGCCAGAGCCAGTCTCACAAGAACAAAATGACGTTCTTTTATATGACACTAAATTTAGACATTTTCAACAGCGCAAAGCGGAGGAGGATGTTCAGTGCTGGCCGCTCGAAAGAGGTTTGCAAGCAATCCACCAATCGCACGCAAGGCTAAGAAGCGCATGAATCTATAGCACATTCATCTCCGTAACATTAGACGCTATAGCATATCCTGCAATTTCTTTTTTATTATCCTTCGTTCAAGATCTTCGTCGGTAACCTGCAAGTACTCATAACTACTTAGGTCATCTCCACGCTTACGATTTTGCCTTGGCTCTAATGCCTCAATCAAAAGTGACTCAAGTAACTCTACGATTGATTGTGTGCTCACAGACACAGGCAAATCTCCCAATTGCCCACCTTCATTAACTGGCTTTAGTCCAAACCACGAAAATCTATCCCAGCGCACAGCAAGTCGATTAGCTGTGTGAGCTTTTAGTCGTGCGCCCAGATTTCCTGAAGTAGTTCTTCCAACATAGATTATCTCCCTGCCATCATAAAGCAGGTACACGCCGTCCTGATTAGAAAAATCGACTTCAATCGAAGCTCCCTGCTGGCAACCCAGCAGCTTTACAGTCGAAGATTCAAAGTCAACCTTTTCACGCTGCCAGAACATGCCAAATGATGAAACAATTTGACTACTGCCAGTATCACTGTACTCTGTATCGGGTTGAACTATCTCTCCGCCAGGCTTATCAGCAAGCACAAAGTATCCCTTCGATACTCTTCTATAAGGAGAGTTCTCGCCCTTGTTCTTTATTGACAATGCCAATTGCGCCTCAACAGTTCGGGTAGGTGTTGCACCAAATGATTTGCGCAATTCAAGCGCAATTACCTCTTCGGCAATTTCAGCGGCGCTCAAAGGTTCAAGCGCCCTGCCTAGGACTATCTGGATTGCCTCATGCCAAGTCTTTTCTTTTTCAACCATTGCGACCCCTACTTTCTGCAGCATTCCGAAGTACATACTGCCTTCATGGTAATTAAATTTGACTATAGTTTAATAGAGTGTCCGATACGAAATTCGGAAAGGTGTGTGGTCATCCTCGCCAAGCATGCATGCTTAAGCAAGCAGTGTCAACTTTCACAACTCAAGGCACAATCACACCACGATAAAGCATGATCGTCCTTCGACAAAGATTGCTACTGAATTACTTTATGCCCCAATAGGACAAGAGCAACTCTCGCGATTGGTTCACTGAAAGATATTACCCTCCCATAAGAATTATCCAAGAGTATACTTTTCGCGCCCTTTTGCTAAAGTATGCTCTCGGCCACCACAATAAATATATCACCACAAAAAAGTGTAACAAGAAGCATGGCCTCAAGATGTGTCAGGCTACGCGTCACTTTCACTATCATACCCTATTGCCCCTGCGTCTCTACTGCGTTTTACGCTAGTTGATATCTTTTAGAATTTGCTGGATTCTTTCGAATACGAGATCAGGGCGAGGCAAAGTATATGGAATGGTAAGCCTAGGATCTCCTTTAGCCCGCTCACCGCTCTCCGCCTGCATTTCCCAACCGTCCTCAAATATAGAGAATTCGTTTTGCTCCGGAAAATTTTCTAACTTGCTTACAACTGTAGCTTGATTTATCAAGCCGGCATCTATGATTAAAATCTCTTCCATATATCGAGCAGGCGAACTAGAATGATTGACTGATCCAATTAGTTCCGCTGTGCTCGGATCCCACATCTCAACCCTATAAACCAATTCTGCACCACTATCAAAATACACAGGTGGTCGAATAAGAAAGTAGAATACATGCCACTCATTGCGCGTATCTTGCAAAACAAGCGCAAACTCTGAAATATCTCTAAGTGTGATAATATCTCCAAATCCTCTACCTGGACTATCCACCTCTTGAACTGGAACATATATCTCTCTGGTGCCAATTTCAAAACTTAGCTCTCTCCCCAAAGTAATGCCGCTACTCTTTGAGGAATAAACTACACCTTCTTCAGTGAAATTTACAAGTATCGCTCTCGATATACCTCCCTGTTGAACAACTAAGGTGATTTCATACTTTCCATCATTGATATATTCTAAGTGTGGATTTTCATTCAAAGCCAAGTTCTGATTCATTCGATTGAGAGTATAATTTGAGTGATACATGAGAGCTACAACAACCGATGTAGCAAGCGTTGCAAGCGCAATTAATATTGAGGAGATGGTGGTAACCCAAGTAAACTTTCTCTCACTTCGCCCAGAGCTTTCCCCGTCGCCTGATTCAGATATGTGAATATCGTCTGCACTTTTCCTGCTATTTCTTTTTTGTGCTCTCATAAATCATTCCTTCGTTGAATAGGTGGCGCACATCACTTATCAAACAGAAGTTTATCACCCTGAGAGAAATACTCCGCAAAAAATTTCATTTTTGTTGCACAGTTGGATAGGATTAAGCTAACAAAATATGAGTTGTTAAGCAGTTATTCATAGTCAGAAAATTCTTCATGTAATTCCTGCGGAGGACACGACTGATCTTGCCTCCACTTACTCTTTCCAAATTTCATATTTGGATTGCTCTCTAGTTAAATGTGAGCACAATTCAAGGTAGGACAAGTAGATATGCTCACCTCTTCATTGCTGTAATAATATCCGTAGGGATTTGCCATTCTCACGGAAGCGGCAGGTTTTAATCTTAGGGGCATCTCTTTGTCAGCGCTAAACATAAACAAATTATATTCTCCAAATTCCACCTCTTATTTCCTCTAAACTTTTATGTCAGCATTAGCGCCGAACATGAATCCTCACATATTAAAGCTATTGTAGCCGCACAGACAATCGTGATTGAACTCTAGCCTTCTGCACTCCTGCACCCTTTAATACTGCGCATGCCAATAGCAAGCTGAAAATCAAAATAACAGCTCTAATTTTTCAATATGCGATAAAATTGACAGAGTATAATACTGGACACTTCCCAAGCGCGCAAGGATGGATTATTGGATCGCCCAAGTTACATCAACTGGCTTATCAAAAAAGCTGCTTATCTCGAAGATGGACATCCAGTCGAATGTTATCTAATCGATTACAGTATTGATGACGATTTATTGGATGCCTTTGCATTACACATCAGAAGGCATTACATCTCTGACTCTGAATTAAACAGTTCTTGCAGAAGACTAAGTATGCCAACATCAGACTATCTAAGGGAGTATGTTGTACCTCAAAGTGATGAACCGATGGGTGCCTCAACAAGGTCAGCTGACATTACAGAAATAATTATTTCTGACCTTATCCAGTTCGTTCATGGGTATACGACTCTGCGTGGAAAATTTCACAATCGACCAAACAAGAATAGTTCAGAGCAGGGCACTGACGTAATCAGTTATCGCTTCAAGCATAACTCAGAACGCCCCAGCACAGACGATGAGCTTATAGCAATTGAAGTTAAGGCAAGTTTATCAAAAGCCAATCTGAACATTCTTGGCAGCGCTGTCGAAGATTCGCAGAAAAAGGATCAGGGCGATAGAATGCCGCGCACTCTCAACTATTTAAGAAGAAAGAGTGAACTATCGGGAAATCAAAACGAAGCTAATGTTATAGCGAGGTTTCAAAATAGGTCAGCTCTTTCTTACAAAATGGTATTCGGCGCAAGTGCCATCACTACTGATTACAACCCCCAAAATGGTGTAGTAATTGGAGTCACAAAAAAAAGCTTGTCGCTTCAGTGCGGAACAGTCCTGTTCCTCCTCTATGGCAAAAAGCTCATGGAGCTGGCAAACATGGTGTTTGAGAGGTGTACGCCGTGATCAGTGATCATCGTTCAATTCAACTCTTAAAATATGCAAAAGCTAAAGCAAAGCTGACTGAATTTGGAATCAGTACTGACGATTATCCACACTTTTGTGGAGAATCTTCTGATCTCTCCTTTCCTGGGGTCAAAATTATTACAAATTTTGCTCAATCAATCATTGATGGAAAAGAAGCTTCAGTTGACCTGCTTTCTGACATGAGAGCTATGTGCGACTACTACGATGCTGCCTCAAGTTCTCAAGAGAATCTCGGGTGGAAAAGTGACTACCTTCTTGTTGCAGCAGCAACATATTACCTCTTGGAAAATTTTGGTAGCTCATTGGCACTATCTGCACAGATCGTTGATGCCGACTTGCCATGTATATCTGCACGTGCTCTCAACCACTTATTGAGGATGACATCTGTACAAGGTGCAGCAACCCCGAATCACCTTGAGATTGGCGTGCATGCTACGACCCTAGAAAAGGTTATTCAGTATCTGGCAACAATCAATCAGATCGAAGAAATGGACGTCCTCAATGCAGCTACAACTTCTCACGAATACGCAAATGCCACCGAAGATGTCGATGAGGTTTTCTTTGGCGAAATTTTCTATGCGTGCATCAAAGTCGCTCTACAAAATTCCTCAAGAAAATTACTGCCTCAATACTCTAATCTGTCCCTTGATACATGGAGCAATTATCTTGCGGACAATTCTGCTCTAAGGATTCTTTGGCCTGCCCAACATGCGATTGGGGAAATGGGAGCACTTCAAGGTGAAAGCGTAGTCATTCAAGCGCCAACAGGGGTTGGCAAAACAAAAAGTTTGGCTCTGATTATCAGGTCAAGAATCCTCGCTGGTTTTGCAGCAAGGATTGCTGTAGTTGCTCCCTTGAGAGCTCTTTGTCGTGAAATTGCCAATGACTTGAGTGATGATTTGAGCGATATAGCATGTGTTGTCGAATTGTCAGACGTGCTCCAAGATGATGCCTCCAGTGATTTTGTCGATACCCAACCCACTATTGCTATCTGTACTCCAGAAAAATTGAATTACCTTATCCACCACAATGGTGAACTAGTCAACTCTTTTGACTTCTTTGCTTTTGACGAAGCACACACAATTGACAGTCCCAAAAGAGGTCCTTCATACGAATTGTTGCTCACGGAAATTAAAATTACCTGTAGTACAGCACAATTCATTTTGATCTCTGCAGTGTTGCCCAACGCAAACGACCTCACACAATGGCTCTTCAATCAGGTTGATGCAACAACAGATTCTCGTAAAATCCTAACCACAAAAAAATCTATTGGCGTCGCAGAGTCAAACGGCACATTACGATATTATGAGTACTTTATCCGAAACGGTGAGAATTTTTTCATTCCGAAAAGCTTTGAGCAGTCTAGGCTTGGCAAATTGACTGAAAAAGAAACAAAAGATCGGCATTTTCCTGAGCTCAATGATCCTCAAAATGTAAACCCAGCATGCGACATAGCCCTATACTATGCATTACGACTTGCCCCCAATGGAAGTTCGGCAATTTACATTCCAAAAAAATCCAGCCTCAGAAAATTGTTTGCAAGAATCCTTGAGCTGCACCAAAGAGGACTTTCTTTCAACTCTTTACAGGGCTTGTCCGAATTGACCTCTCTGGAAAGATTATCCAATCTGCTCTCTCTCCATTATGGAGCCAATCATCCATTCAGCATCTCAGTGTTTTTTGGAGTAGCGCCTCATTACGCTGGACTCCCCGAAGGATTACGGTGCTCTATAGAAGATGATGTCACGAATGGGAAAATTCGCTGTATAGCTTGCACTCCAACGCTTGCTCAAGGAGTGAATCTTCCAATTAAATACTTGCTGATTACAGGCACTCAAACAGGTATAAACAAGTCATCAGCAAGAGACTTTCAAAATCTTGTTGGCAGAGTCGCTCGCTCAGGAGTTTACAGTGAAGGCAGTGTAATATTAACGGATTATCGTGATGCAACAGATCAAAGAAAGATAAATTACTTTGATACAATTCTTGACCCTGAAAATCAAGAAAAGTGCTCAAGTGCAATTCTTAGAATTTTTAGCACCTACACTGTGTCAAAAAGGCAGTTTTCGGGAAACGATATTGGCACTTTTATAATAGAAAACCTGCATGATGAGCATTGGGATGTAAGTATTGTCAAGATAATGGCTCGAAGCATGAATAGCTCTTTTGAAAAAATGTTTGCCTCTGAGATAGGCTTGCGAAAAGCAGCCGTAGAATCTATTGAAAATTATTTATGCTTGATGCTGGATAAAAATAGTGAAGTCACTGCAGAAAATCAGCAAGAATACATCGCCGAGCTATGCAAGGAAACATTCGCCTACCAGATGGCAGATGAGACTCAAAGGGGACTGCTAAACTCACTGTTTTCTGCCATTGGGAAAAGACTAAGTGATATTGAAGCAAGACTGCGAATACCACTATACGCAAGCTCAATGCTTGGAATCGCTTCGACAGATCATGTGATTAGATGGCTTGGTGAAGGTCACGCAACCTTTTCGATGTATGACACTTATGAACTTCTCAACGCTTTAATGGATGAGTTTCGTTTTATTATCAAAAAAAACATTTCTGAATCGGAAACTGAAATACTCAAAACAGCCGCAAAGCTTTGGATTGCTGGAAAGTCATATCAAGAAATCGTATCAGCAATTGACCCTTTCAACAATCAGCAACAGGGAATTTCAAAAGTTGAAAAATACTGCACGGACGAAATATCTTTTAGGTTAAGTCATTTAGCGGGCAGTGTGAAGGAGGTAGCAATAGCGCTCGATTTTAACACCTTGGCTACTAGTTTTTCTACACTTCAGCAACAGCTGAAATATGGTCTTCTGACAGAAAAAGAACAGCTTATTTACCGGAAAGTGTGCAACGATCGACCCATGGCCATATGGATAGGCGAAATTCTCGAAGACGAAATTGATGGAGCTAGCTCTCTTCGTGCAGAAATGCAGCTAAAAGCTGGTGATATTCTTGATATCCTCACACCATATCCAGAGTATTTTACAAAAAGATTTTCTCAATTTATTTCCGTATAATCTACAGCCTATCAAGAGAGTCTTTCGGGTAGTTGAGTTCCAATCAGGCGAAATATTTTGCCTTAGGCTGGAATACAGGCTGACTGATTTTGCATTGAAAATCGTCGCAGACACAAAGCCATAGAGAACGTCCAATTGGGACGCACAAGATGCCTCCACTCACTTCATTTAATCGGAATGATACAGTCGTGATATAAAAGAAAGGATACCTCTACGCTATCACGGTGGTTTGGCTGCGGAGGGAGTGGCAGCAGAGGTTGATCGCGAGGGGCAATGAGGCAATGTGGCTTGGTGCGGTTTCCACGTGGACTGCTAGCACGGTGGTGTCGCCGCCTAGTCCTGCTGGACCAACTCCGCTTGTATTTAATAGCTCTGCCACCTTGTACTCTAGCTGTGCTGCCGCCTCATCAGAGGAAGCTTGTCCAAGAGGACGCAGCAAAGCACGCTTTGAGAGTCCCGCGACTTTATCAAAAGTTCCACCGATGCCAATGCCCACAATCAAAGGTGGACAGGCATTAGCTCCCTTTTCGCAGACTAACTCAAGCACCTTTTGCGCCATCTCATCCATCGATGCAGAGGGAGAAAGCATATACACAGCACTTGCATTGTCGGTTCCCGCTCCTTTGAGCATGGTGCTAACTGACACCTCGAAATCACTCTCGTCGCCAACAGAGGGGCGCTGGACAATCTCAACAAAGGCTGGCGCATTGGTGCCAGGATTGCTACGGTCGCATAAAGCATCACGCACTGTTGATGCACGCAGGTATTCTGCCTTGAAGCTGGTAGCAACGACTTCGTCGAGCAGGTCTTGCAGCCCCGCAATATCTACCTGAGCTTGAGCTCCCAGTTCAACCAGCACCCACACTGTTCCCGTGTCTTGGCACAGCGGCAGACCTTTTTCAGCCGCAAGCTGGGCATTTTCAATAAGCAAACTTAGAGTTTGCACTGCCTGCGGACAGCTTTCGCGCTGGCGCGCTTGGCAGAGTGCTTCGAGCACATCGGGTCGCAACTGGGAGGCAACTTCACTGAGGTGTGACTGGACGACCTTTGCTATTCTGGCTGAGTCAATCACACAATTACCTTTGCGATAGCCGCAGAAAGACCTTCTTCAAAAATAGAAGGGATGATTTTTTCGGCTGTGGGATGTTCGACAAAGTCTGCCAGGGCTTGTGCGGCTGCCATTTTATGAGCCTCGGTAATCTGAGGAACTCCGTTATCCAGCGCCCCTCTAAAAATCCCCGGGAATGCCAGTGCGTTGTTTACCTGATTGGGGAAATCGCTGCGCCCCGTGCAGACCACAGCAGCACCTGCCGCCTGTGCCTTGTCGGGGTAGATTTCTGGGATGGGGTTTGACAGCGCCATCACAATGGGATCTGTCGCCATGCTTTCGACCATGGCGGAGGTGACCAATCCCGGAGCCGAAACGCCCACGAAAACGTCAGCGCCTTTGAGCGCTTCTGCAAGGCTGATGTTTGACTCGTCCGCAAGAATGCCCTCTTCAAGCAGGCTGCGTTTTGCGTCGTTCAAAGAGTCATCTTCAAGAGTCAGCGCGCCACTGCGCCCTGTACCAATAATCGTACACTGTGGGGCGTAACTTTTCAGCAGGCGTGCGATTGCCGTTCCCGCAGCTCCAATCCCCGCAATGACTACGCGCAGGTTGTTACAGTCGCGCCCCGTTACCTTGCAAGCATTTATCAGAGCAGCCAGCACGACAACCGCCGTGCCATGTTGGTCATCATGAAAGACGGGGATGGACAGACTCTCCCGCAAACGATCCTCGATTTCAAAGCACTGCGGCGCGGCAAAATCCTCCAGGTTGATGGCACCAAAACTCGGGGCAATGCGCTGGATAGTCTCGATGATTTCGTCACTGCTTTCGCAGTCCAGCACGATGGGTACCGAATCCAAACCTGCGAAATGTTTGAAGAGGAGAGCTTTGCCCTCCATGACCGGCATTGAAGCAGCGGGTCCAATGTTTCCCAATCCTAAGACGGCAGAGCCATCGCTGATTACTGCTACCAAGTTGCGCGTCCAAGTGAACTCGCGCAGGCGTGTGGAGTCCTCGGCTATGAGGCTTGAGATATGCCCTACCCCGGGAGTGTAGTAGGCAGA
>Ga0136643_10010783_pt1 | contig 13513 bp, 12 predicted proteins | sample TergutLab28metaG_FD_96883 | JGI IMG/M metagenome (GOLD analysis project Ga0136643, IMG submission 96883) | Labiotermes labralis P1 segment gut microbial communities from Petit-Saut dam, French Guiana - Lab288 P1 (version 3) (version 3) | ecosystem: Host-associated > Arthropoda: Insects >...
CCAAAATCGGACACATGTTTATATGAACTTTTTTGATCACAAAGACCTAGGAAATCACCTCCTGCAGTTATGCCCTAAAGTCGTGAAACACTCTGTATATATATATATATATATATATATATATACACTTGCAGAAGAATCTATTAAAGCTTACTGTACCGTGACAATAGAAAAAGCAGCGAAGCACAATGTGGCCAGCATAATCAGAAAGTGGCCGCACAATGAGAAATTCAGTGCATCCTCCAGTTGGCGTATGAACCTGTGAATGAAAACACGTAAAATGAAGTCATGGACGAAACAATGTTTTACAGGTTACCAAATATATTTTAATTATGTGACTTCACGCTGTACACGTTTTCTTCTGCACGTAAAACGTCAATTAAATAGACTGATTACTTTATGGTTATTGCTTTACTTTATGGAATTAGATTTATCAATGACTTTAAAAATATTCCTTTCTAAAGCGAAGATACACTATTATGTTTGGTAATTCCTTTTAAACTTACAACATTATATCCTGATGGAGTCGGATGCACGCATGTAACTTAGCTTGCAGTTTACAGTTGGTAGTTGCAACATTACGTTCATCTTCCTGTCCGTGATGAGGCGCGGTATTTTGCTGTCCGATATCCAATATGGCCGCCTTCAGCTTATCGAACTGGGTACAGGCCACAGCGATCAGTGCAGTACACAGAGATGGGTAACCGCATATTACACCAAGGGAAAGTAGTATTGTAAAGCACTGCAAAAAGGTTATCACATGCAATTAGAGTGCTGACATATGTTAAATTCAACCCACTGAACGCTGTACAATTTTCAAATTTAGCCGAAACTTATATTAAATAACAGCTAATTCGTGGAACTTCAATTCACAACCTAACGAATAAGGCGTTAGGTTGTAATGGAATTGGTATTGGGAAGGCCTGGACTTGGAAAGAAGGCACATTGGGGGCTCCTTTTAATGCCTTTCGGCCTGTGTTGTTTTACTTACACAAGTACACTAAAATTCCTCGTGAAATGTACTTTGGTAATGAGATATTGATCCGTGAGTGTAAATCACACAGTCGGCAGTAGGTATGTAATGTGAAGTGGTATATATGAATTTAAAGTTTGGCGCAATTGGTTTTACTATTACAAATCATAATATGTGGAACAAATGTTTGTCTTGCAAATAAAGTGATTTCGTCATCATAATTGCTAGGTTGCGTTCACTGTTATTCGTTTTATTATACAGTTACAGCATGGAACATATGCAGCGTATCGCCAGATGAGAGCAGGGTGTAATTTACACTCTGAAGGTAAAATAGGTTTTCAAATCAATTTTATATTAAACATTTAATTCTGAAAAGAAACTAATTATCTAGACACTTAATTTTTTTCAAAACAACTATTTATGTCGTTCTGTTCATATGTGCCAATCCATATGTACTTAGTTGCTTGTCCTCTTGTGCGGTTTAGCAAAGAGATCACATGATTTTCGACGTTTAGTTTCATGCATATATAGAACGGAAATTTCCATTATAATTGAGGTGATTTTGAATACCCGCCGGGACAATGATATAACAACTAATACGTTTCACTCACAACTGTCTGTCTATATCTTTTTACAAAGTGACACCACTCCACCTCTGCTATTACTGTAAGGATTATCTCAAACATTTTGCCTTACGGTACCGATATAGACGTATATTCAGATGGACCTGGCTGTGACAATGTCTATTCTGAAACATATTTTGTTCCTACGTCCTTTAACGTTCCTGCATAACGTCCAGGTCACGAAAAGAACGTTTCATACTTTCTTATTTGCCACCCCAACATTCACCGATATTCTTTTATCCATGACACATAAAAATTAACTTTCCAGGGCCTCCCCCTTACAGGGATTTCACGATCACACTCAGACACTTAACAATCGTATGACTTCTGTGGAAATTTGCCACTCTATAGATTGACGATTTGATATTGTTGCGGAAAGAAAGAAGGAACTATATTGGGAATTTTGAAATATTTAATTAAGGATAATATAAGAAAATATTTGGAGAAACGTTTTTGAAAGGGTGAGGTATTGTTACCTGTGAGATGTTAACCAGTTCATAGTACGGTGAAACAGTCCAGTCGAAAGGATACCATGCAACTAACATTGTTTCGTGGTTTGTCACCATTCGTATTGTTGACTGTACGATATGGAAACATATGATCGCAATAGCTGCACGCCCTGTGTACATTGTAATATGGGGTATCCACCCAGCCGCTGTCAAGTGTCCGGTGTCAGCGTCTCTGGTCGGCAGATCTTCCCACGTGAAGCTGTCTGTTAGGTCCATCGCACGTTCAATACTGCGTTGTTGCAGTCTGATACAAAGAAAGCGTTTCTTGATTTGAAGATAAATTAGTGCGTAAAACTAGTTTAAGATTAGGACGAAGTTCTTATACCTTCTTATAAATGTACTGGCAAAAAATTTTTGTTAAAAGATTATGAAATAGGTCTTCCTTTAAATGTTGAACAGCAACAATTAAGGAAAATTTTCTCTGTAATTTCACTAGACTAGTCTTTTCGAGAATGTTACCAAACTAGACCTTGAACTGTCCACATTCGAACCATTAATTTCCCGTTGTATAGGATGTTGAATTACTCTCAATTTTAGGTTAAATGTACATTTTTTTCTAATATGTATTTTCGTACTCTGACGTATTTCTTCATAACGCTGTCAATCTAGTCTTCAGTAAATTCAGTGCAGTCCATAATTTTTCCATTTTTTCACTAAACGCTTTTACCGTTTTAGCATAGACACTACATAGTTGATATTGTAATAAAGAGGACATTTTTGAAGTCTAATTTTCTCTGACATTTTTATGTTCTTTTCATGTCTCTAGTTAACATCTTGATGTCCATATGTTCTCTCCATTTACAATAAACTTTTTAGCCTATTAGCATAGACACTATATAGATTAAAACCTGTGGTTTACGTGTGCAATAAAAGGATTTCATTTGGCATGTTATATATTCTGTAATGCACTTTGTTGATTTTATCATTGCTGTACCTGAAATACTCTGTTTGTTAAACAGACACCTCTGTTGCTGTTGTTGTAACAGTGTTCTCACGTACCTGCAGTAGGTATAAATCCACATTACATTCGTGACAGGAATTAAAACACGCATAGTTGTCATGGCACGTCCAAGATCGTTCCAATGTACGTACACATCAACTAACAAGGCTAAATATGTTGTGCTAGCACAGATAATCACTGTTCTCATGTAGATAGCGTAAATAATCGATATTTTCTTTTTATGAAAAGGAATTCCCGCTAATCTGAATAGTAAAATAATTGAACCGAAACGTTTGTCCGTCAGGGTTTTTAATTTTATATTTTCGCCGTGCATGTAAATAAAATTAGCTTTAAAGGAACGAAATCTATATTGAAAATATTGTTTATAGCTATGACAATTCCAGGTTTGCTAAGATTCGTTACGTTTCCAGTGTTCCGGTACCTCTCCAAATCAGAACAATACGCATCGCACTGAGCGCTTCGAGGGATGGTTACGGGTCACATGACCGAAAGTGATCAATACTTTTTTAACTTCCATTATTATTTTTTAAAGTGAAATTTAGTACGTCAGAATTCATAATTCGGTAATTTCTTGAAATTTGAAGATAATAAATGTATATTCTGATTGTGAGATACAACATTCTTGTAAACTTTGTAAAAAACGAAGCGGAATTGGGTCACTGCTGCAAATAATTAATGCCAAATGCTGAAAAAGTAGCTTTAATAAGAAGCAGGTATTTCGATAAAATTTATGTATATTTCTTCACAGGGACAACACAGGAAAAGTAATAGATATATTGATGTTTACTTTCAGAAGACCAACAATTGACAAATTGTTTTAATAAAAATTTCCTATAAATTTAAATGAAAAGATTTAATTATCTTCTACTATCTTACAATTAAGAGGAATTAAAATTTTCCGGAAAAATTCTTCGACTATTTTGTGTGTCACAACAAACCCTACAATTTCTTTGGAAGAAGAGCTTAATGGCATTAAAATATTAACTGCATTATATTTACTTCAGAGCCAGTTTATTATTTCTCCTGTATTATACGACGAATACAGTAATAATGTTATCCTGCATTCATTTTTTTCATTAGGAAACATTACAGTATTATATGTCACATAAAATTCTCAGAAGATTTATTTTATTATATTCCTGCTGAACACTTTTGTGTTAGGTTTAATTATTCTCGAATATTTACTGTTCTCAGTAGAATCATAATATTGCCATTTCATGATTTCAAACTTTCAGTTTTTTCTGAATATTGTATGCTTTCTTCTGGGTAATTACCCTGTGTCTGAATTTTATATACCGACGTTTCAGAACAGTGTATGTTCCATCTTCGAAGGCAGGTAGGCATGAATTATGACCGGATTAGAGAAAAGACAACAAACAATATGTTTTCGCTTCCCTGATACACAGAGCTAAAGCTCTCTGTGACCAGGATTCCATTGCACAAGAACTTGAATTTCTCACCATCTTCTTCAAGGACAATGGATACATTCATCAACATAAACGACAAGTCATGGAACCGGCAACACGGACCGCCAAGTCGAAGGATATACCCATCTCTACTGCATACATACCGTACATCCAAACTACATACGGCCAACTCAGCAGAATATTGACCAAACACAGCATCAAAAGCTTCACCTTTACACCTAGAAAAGTATTCAGGTACCTTCCACCTGTCAAGGATGCACTGGTATTAAGAACGCCGGATATATACAGGATCCATTGTGAATGCGGCAAGGTTTAAATTGGACAAAGTGGTCGATCCATCCATCTCCGAATTAAAGAACACAATGGACATATAAAATGGCTCAAACCGACAAATCAGCAGTAGCTGAACACAGCATTAAACATGACCACATCATCAAAGCACAGGACACAAAACTCCTTTCCTCTAAAACCAAATACGAGAATCGGCTCATGAGGGATGCTATTGAATTTGAAAGGCACCCACTAAACATCAACAGAGAAGATGGTCTGACCTTAAGCAAATCTTGAAAACCACTTCTACACAAGTTTAAGGAAAGGAAACGCCACCTAATACCCAATAGTTCGACCTCCAAGCCAACCAAGCCAAAGTATTAACTGGAGGCGGAGTCATGCTCGAAGCGCAAGTCGACGTCCCCCTTTCAGTTAACCATTCATTCGTTAGACCGCATTGCTGGGCTCAGTAACAGACACCTAAATTCTAGCATGGGATAATGCTAACGTTAACGATTTTGAAGTCAGGCTGAGGGCCTTGTCTGTTTGTGTCTAAGACTTGGGCCTAGTTTCCCCTAGACTAAGTGTGGGATTGAGAAACTTTGGTATGTTGGCTGTCTGGGCTCCGAGCCCAGACTGGCTCTGTCGCATATTGGAGTTATGCGAAGTTTGTCAGGCGGTTAGGTGAAGCCGCCGCACCTGTGGGAGGGGAGATAGGGGCGTGCCCCGACTTTGCATCAAATACCCTGGCATTTGCCTCACAACTGCGGAAAATCACTCAAAACTTCAGTCAGGTAATCGAATGGCGCTCGGTTGTTCAGAGCCGAAAGCGATTCGTTTTGTCGACATGGCCATCGCGGGCGATGACCTCGACTGACCTGCTGTCCCCTGCCGGCTTTGGCTTTCGCGTCATGCGACGGGGCCAACCCTCGGTCAGCGTAAGTTTCCTCCGATTTGGCGTACGTCGGGATTCCCCATATCAGCTAACTTTTAGTCAAAGGTCTCGGTCATGACTCTGATATGGTTGGCAAGCAGCGGAACACACAGATCCTCGTGTATATGCCTGTTTCTTACGTACCAATGGGCTTCAGTAGCGAGGCAAAGACTCTTGGATTTTAACAACTCTAACCTCCGGAGGGAGCGGGCAGCGGACCTGCACGCAGAGCACGAAAAGTCCATCGGGGGCCGGATGAGCTGCTTATGTAGCAGGACTCCGTTCCTGACGGTTACATCAGCTTTCCTATTCAGGTTGGGAACCAGCATACCCCTCCTTTGAGTAGTCCTCTTCCTGACGTGGTCGATGTGATGCGGCCAGGTGAGACGTGTATCTAGAGTCACCTCCAGATAATGAGTAGTGTCGACCAATTCAATTAGTTTCTCATAGAGAGACCTGGTCGGGCGTGGATAAAGAGCCGTCCGTCACGCGCGAAGCTTATGGCGGTGCTCTTAGAGAAAATAAGAGCGATTCTCCATTCACTCAACCACCGTTGAAGGCTGTTCAGTTGTACCTCCAGGAAGCTGAAAAGCAGCATCGGCATGCGGGATGTGGCTATGATGGCGGTGTCGTCCGCATAGAGGGCAAACTCGAAGTGGTGCGAGGGTGGGAGGATTTCGTTGACATACAGCCTGAAGAGAACAGGGGAGATCAATCCAGCCTGTGCTAACCCAAACCGCATGTCTCGACGAGATGACGTGGACGTCTGGAAGGACGCTTCGAACGTCCGATCACTGAGGTAGGAAGAGATTGTATGAACTATGTAAGGAGGGAAGTTGAGGAGCGTTCGCTTGTAGAGGAGACCATCGATCCAGACATTATCGAAAGCTTTGGCCACGTCGAGGAAAACTAGGCCGGTGAGCCTCTTTTCACCGAAATTCCTGGTTCTTCTTTCAATGAGGCACACCAGCTGCAAGGACGTGCTATTTCTGGGTCTGAACCCAATCTGCTCGTCTCGCAACAGTCCGCGTTCATTTACTACATGTAAGATCCTAGCAAGTAGGCTCTTTTCAAATAATTTACCAATCGTGTCCAAGAGACTAATGGGCCGATAAGAATAGGGTAACGCTGGATCCTTCCCCGGTTTAAAGATAGAGATCATTAAAGCGTGCTTCCATGTTTGGGGAAAGTGATGGGTGGCGAGAACTGCGTTGAAGATAGGGGCGAGGGGGGAAACTGTTCGCTTGGGAAGCTGCTTCAATGTCCTGTTCGGTATACCGTTCGCGACCGGAGTCTTACTGACCTTGAGACCCCTAATGGTTTCGTGAACCTCGTCAGGGGTGGTTAACTGGGGTTCGGTGGCAGTACTTAAGAAGTAAGATCTCAGCGCCACGTCAAACGTCTCAATAAATGCCGGGACCGAAAAATCGGTCACCGGCTGAATCTGAGCCACCAGTTTGTCTGCAAAGGCTTACGTTTATTCAGAGTCTGCTAGAGCGATTGCCCCTAGGGGGAGATGGAGTAGGAACTTTCATCACCCGCTTATTCATCCTCCACAGCGATTGGTCTTCAGGAACGAGGGATTCGATTGTAGCGCTCAACTGGTATTTTCTCCACTTGTTGAGCTGGCGGGTCACCTAGCTCTGGAGGCGGTTGTCCTCTGTTTTCAGAGCGGAGTCGCTGGTGAACTGCCGTTGCCTACGCAGCCGGTTTTTTAGGCGTATCTCATCTTGAATGCCGGCCGGTATCGGAGTCCGTGGGTCGTCACGCAAGCGACGCTTGGGAATTGACGCTGCCAGGGCCTTCACAACGGTGCCAGAGAAGTTCCCAACGCATGTGTCGATTGCCTTCTCGTTGTCCAATTCCGGATCGAACGGAATTAGTTCTTCCAATTGAGTTTGGAAGTTAGCCCAGTCAGTGCGCCCGAAATCAGGGCGATCCGGTGGGTGGTGACATGATGAGCGACACGAAGTGTCAATGAGAACCGGGATATAGTTTGACCCCACCCTCATACGCGCCTTATATATCTCACACTTTCACAGGATGTTCCTGTACTCTGAAACACCCATAATTGTTGATCTGTTTCAAATTGGTTCAGGATAATTTTGATCCAAACCATTTCCTGTATAAATACTCAAACTTTTCGCTAATCCAGTCATACTTCATACCTACCTGTCCTAAGAAGATGGATCAGACAAAATGTTCCGAAGCATTCAGGAGTTAATATTTTGTCTGCCAGTTATGATGACCTAAGCGTGGATTTTTTAATAAGGTCATTGCCCAGAAATTGAGAGACCTTTCACCCCATTTGTCAGTATTAGCCGTTTAACAACACATACATAATATTGCTGATCATCCTCTCCTTAACTACTGAACCTTTGGATGCTTAACGTCAACTATAGTTGACGAACTGCAACGCTAACCACTAAAGTTGCATTTTATGTATTTATTCAACGAACGTAGGTACCAAATATTTTAAAAATGGAGTATACTCTCCGTTTCTTTCTCTTCAAAATGCAGTTTGTTTCATAATTCTAACTTGTTTGGTTCCTGTATTATTCACATTTTATATACAGAGTGTGCTAAAATTTAAAAAAATAATTCCGGCGCCAAAATATTAACCTGTTGAATTTAAACTGCGTTCATTAATTTATCACTGCATATTTTAACTTGCCGGCTTCTTGGATCCGTCTATTTCTCTTTCTGTTCTGCCAATTCCTTTGTCCGCTACGCAGCACCAAAATCAATAACAGAATTCATTTTGTTCAAATATAAGTACAACAGAAGACCATGACTCGCACTGACAGTGGGACACCAGCGTTTATGTAAACAAGTAAACTTTATGTAACAAAAGAATGAAGGATGATATGACGGTTCCCATGTAATGACACGGAATTTTTAAAATTGAGTTTCGCTTTTTCCTTAACAGTTTCACACGTTGACTTCAAATGACACAATAAAATAACACATTCAAACAAAAATGTGTTCAAACCCCTTATATATTTCAATCGAACCAGACGTTATTTGTTTTACCTCTCTGTACTGTAATATAGTGCCGTGTAATTCTTTCAATACTGTTTAGTTTGTATTTCCCTTCTTTAGTTTTAGGTGCTGGTCCTGCGCAACGAGATTTGCGCTCGTCTGATTTATTGTTATCATCTTTTTAACTATAATATAATAATTAAGTCGCAGAAGATTTCCCTTTAAATTTCGGTGTACCTTTGTTCTTTTCATATTTGTGAAGGTTCCTCTATACCTCTTCGTCCCTCGGGTTTTTGTTGAAGAGCCAGTGTTGTTAATCGATACGCTTCCTTTCCGTTATGCTGATCCAACCGTGCATTCAGATGTGCTTTCAAACATTCTACTATTCCGCCTCTTTTCATTCTATTTCGGATATTAAGAGTTTTTAGCGGTCCAATCTTGCACCCCTTAACACAGTTTTAATTATTTCATTGTGCTGCTTTTATTTCTTGAGCATTCCATTTGCACTTTGAATATCACCTTCATTTTTGTTACTATAATTTTCTAGATTTGTGTTTTTGTAATTTTTCGCCAAACATTAAATTGTCAGAAATTGTTGTTTTTCTTGTTGTTGTACCACGGTGATTCCTCATTTTATAATTTGACTCATTTTATATTTTCACATAAGGATCCTTTTTTTTTAATTTATAAAAATTGCATTTTTACATCGTGTATTTTTACAGTTTTGTTTAATATATTATCCACTTTTTGCAATTTGTCCTCAGATTTTTTTTTTAATTCTTGTGCACGAAAATACTGTGACATAGAAATATCTCTAAACAACATCTTGCTTGTACTGAGTGGCTTAAAGGAGAGAAATATCTCACATTAAACCCTAAAAATAATTACTAAATACATATATTAGCTTGATATTTCTGAAATAGGAAGAAGAAGAATCAAACACACGTACTATAGCAATCCGCTTGCTGTTTTCTATTTAGATCACAGCGACCATGGTACAGAGTTCTTCTTGAGAATTCTAATGCTTTCTCAGACGGAAAAGAATTTTTCATCACTGTGTGTAACCCAAAAATTAATTTGCGTGTCCACAATATTCCACCACTTTCTTGTATCCTATGCTCAATAAATCCATTCCACACAAGTATTCCCTTTATTCATGATCGACATTCATATTTTTCCGTCGTATAATATAGCCTCTCAGGCGGTCCATTCTATGCAGGTATTTCCATCGAAACTCTCTATACAGTTCTTCTACCTACTGTTTTTTATTAATGTCAAGCATATTAAGTTTCAATATGAATCTCTCAAATTGTCTTACTCCTTGGCGTATTTATTTCAAAGCTGGCAAAGGATTCTGTTAATTTGTGACATATTTGCACGTAACGTTAAGAATGTATTACTTTGTATATTTCACATGACTGTACTTTGCGTTATATTTTTCGCAGTATTTAAGCAGATGACACGTGCAGCATTACAACAGGTTTTCCAGTCTGTGGAATGACATCGCGTCAGGCTTCTCTGTGAGTGTGTTTGTGCACGAAAAAATTGAAATAAATGGTTTGGGAGTGAGATATAATGGGTAATATTTTGTTATTATTGTAGAGGGGAATGCATAATATAAGAAACAGGAAGACAATGCAGTTAGCATACAGTATTATGATCAGGTTGAGTTGTATAACGTACATTCCAAGTGCCAGCTGTAATTTACAACCTGGCATAACATAAAACTGTAGATTCACCTTAGCTATATATCGGCACAGACCGCATCTAATAGTTCCTTACGGAAATTGTACACCCTTCACAATCTTTCTCTTTATGTTTATAGCAACTCTGGAACTTGCGTTTCGTGAATAATTCCAGCAAAGCCTTTGAAACTGCTTGAAGTATGTAAGTACTTGAATGGAAGAAAGATATAGAGTCTGCTCCAATTGCATTAAGAATGCAGGGAAAGTGGTGAAAAGTAATAGCTCTAGACTCAGAAATAAATGAATGTGACGTAATAAATAGGGCATAACTGTCAGTTTACAAGATGTTTTGTGCTTTCTTCTGGGTAATTTCTCGGCGTCTGAATTGAGTACGCCGACGTTTCGGAACACTCTGTCTGTTCCATCTTCATAGGCAGGTAGCTATGAAGATGGCGATATGGAGGAAGAAGAAATAGCAAAATAAAACAAGAATGTTTTTGTCTTTTATTATTAGACTTTATGAGTTTTAATCTTTTTCTAACCCAAAAGAGGAGCGTTATTTGCATTCATCTGTATTTGGGAAACATTGCGATTAATTAGCAACATTAAATAAAAGGGATTTGTTTCATTGGGCTACGAATAGGAACCAGTTTTAGGCTTTTGTGAAGAATGTAATTTACCTTCTGATCCCATGTAATGAGTGCAGTACATTGGCTAGCAGAACTACTACAGCTTTTAATAAAGGATATTTGTCTGTGGGACAAACAGCCTATGTTTGATTTAGAGTATAAAAATAGCAGTTATAAACTCAGGTTGCCAATCGCGAACGGTAAGTTACGTTGCAGACCTTCGTTTCCTGTATTGTGTTGCTGACAGATGGATAAATTCACCGTGCACAAAACATGAAAGAACACAAATGTGCTACAAGCATCGTAAAAATAATATGAAACGTCTGTAGTGCTGAACAGCCCCAAGTGCTTTCTCCGCAGTTTATTACCCTACCGAAAGAGCACTTGAATTTTTTTCAAAACAGAATTTGGTAGACTTATAGTGTTACGGAATTGGAGAAAATTTTGTATTTGGGTACAATACTGTACAGAATGTTGAGTTGTAACAATACGGAGTGAAGTTTAACAAAATATTTCGAATGTGTCCTTAGCAGAATACAGAAGAAATAAAGATTCTGGCCAGCCCCATTCGAGGTATTCTCAAAGAGATTCTTAACACAATTGGAACAATTTTAACATTAGATATTACAATTATGTTACGACTTTGTAAAGGAATTCTAGACGTAGCGCAGTGTGGCTGAAAGTACAGGCAGACTGACATGTTCGATACACATTGTACCATGTTTGTTCACAACACCACCTCGCATTAGACGCTGACAGACGGACAGCCATGACATCATCAGTCCTATTCTATAGTTCGTAAAATTGCCTGGTAAATCGTTGTTTGGTGTCCGACTGCTCTGTATGATCAGGGGTGTTTTCTGTATCGTTCAGTTTAGCGTTGCACAATGCACAGCTATCAGTCATTAAGTATAGGTGTATTCTGTGAACAGGAAGTGTGTGCCAGATGGTTCATTCTAGTCCGGTATAAGGGAGTTTTCTAATACATCGATGTTGTCGCTCTGTTTGTAGTAATATTCAGGTGTATCTTCACTAACAGGGTGTGGAAAGTTAGTGTTACGTGACATTGCCTGTGGGACGGTTGCATGATAAAGTTGTGCGTGAGTGGGCTGTAAAGAGTTTGCGTTAATTTGGTACTGCCTCTTGATGTGTCGTTGGACCGAGAATATCATGCTTTCTTGTGTTAGACAAATGTTTGTTATGCTGGTGACATTTCGAAAGATCGTTACGTCACATATGCACTCACCTACCTGTCTATTTAACGAGCTTGAAGACACTTTCCGTTCTTACTGTTGTAAATATTTTGTTAATTTTGCGTTGTTTTGCACTGCTTACTTCAAATATTTCCTCATCCCTACACTGTCCTTTAAATGTAAATGTTAATTAACGAATATTCACCACCTTCCTGTTTTCTTGGAAGTCTATATCTATAAGTATCTTGTGTGTGTGTGTCTGAATTTCCGTACACGAGGGGGAATCCAAAAATAAAAAGAATTTTTTTATGGAGGGGTGAGTGGTGTTAATTCCTTCTGCTCCCGCTTGGTGCGTGTACGTGACTGCTCTCCGCATCAATTTGCAAAGCGGCGTCCTTGAGGAAAGGTATATAGGTTCCGTGTGATTTTTTTCTTAAGCCTCTGTCATTGTTTTCGTCGATTTTTCGATGGCAGACTTAAAAAAAACAAAGTGTTTTGCATCAATTTTTTTTCCTTTTGGCGAAAACAGCAGCAGAAATTGTCACAATGCTTCGAGAGGCTTTTAAAGAAGAAGCTTTGAGCCAGGCAAGGGTTTACGAATGGCTTCCTCGGTTCAAACGTGGTGACATGTCACTTGAAGACCAACCGCGATTTGGGCGCACTTCAACAAGCAGAACCGACGAAAACATTAAAAAAATTCGCGATGCGATAATGTTTGATCGTCGTCAAACAATCGACGAGTTAGAAGTATTGGCTGGAGTTTCGTGGAGCTCATTTCAACGAATTTTACCAGAAGAACTTCACATGAAACAAGTTGTTACGAAATTAGTTCCTCTCTTGCTCCCATGGGATCAGAGAGCCAATCGTATGGACGTGTGCCTTGAAATTAAAGATCAACTGAAAACTAATCCAGACTTTTAGTCCAAAACCATCACATATTTCCTGTTTACAAGAAAGCAAGCTACCATAAAGGAAAGCATTTTCAGAATGTAGAGGAGGTGAGGGAGAAAACGACGGAGGCACTGAAGTCTATCAATTTGCAAGATTTCCAGAACTGTTTTGAAAAATCGAAAAAGCGATGGGATAAGTTTATTGATTCTCAAGGAGTGTATTTTGAGGGTGATTAAATTTTGAAAATGTTCAGAAGGATATGATATGATATTTATTTAACCGCAATTGGGTTGACACCCGGTGGCAACATCACACGACACATTTACAACAAACAATACAGACAATATATAGACAGTACAATTCTGGAAGTGCGGGCCGTGCCCCGTCTTTGCGAGTTATACCCTGACATTTGCCTTACAACTGAGGGAAAAGCACG
>Ga0136643_10010785_pt1 | contig 13512 bp, 7 predicted proteins | sample TergutLab28metaG_FD_96883 | JGI IMG/M metagenome (GOLD analysis project Ga0136643, IMG submission 96883) | Labiotermes labralis P1 segment gut microbial communities from Petit-Saut dam, French Guiana - Lab288 P1 (version 3) (version 3) | ecosystem: Host-associated > Arthropoda: Insects >...
GAACAAAAATGTGTATTTTGATTTCTTCTATAACTTTTGTCTGAAATATTTCTCATTCTGATAAGAACCGAGCGGTATACGACCAAAAATGCCTATTGGTCTTCATGTAAAATAACCGTTATTCTCATCCGATTTTAATGATAATTGAATTATCTCGACAATTTTTCGACAAATTTTCAAATATCAAATTTCATAAAAATTCGTTGGGGGGGAGCCGAGGTTTTACATGCGGACAGAAGGACCGACGGACGGACGGACAGACATGGCGAAGTTAATAGTCGCATTTCGCAATTTTGCTAACGCGTCTAAAATTAAATTACTCTGAGATGTTACGCCGTGCGGACTGATAAATAATTACTGACGGTGTGGCGGAGCCACGAGACTCCGTTTACAGTGTCAGGGCAGTCCGAGTGGGGAAGAAGTATATTCAGGAAAGCCGTTCAGAGAATTCCGTAACTTACGGTGATTAGATTTCTTATTCATCCGAAAGGATCACACAAAACAAACACTAAAGTGGTTGAAACATAGGATGCATAAAATACTTTGGCCCTTTTTCCATGTGAATTTTTATCCGCATCGTGTTCATAACACTCTCAAACCTACGGATATTTGCAGCGTTTGAAATGTGACTTTGGGAGATTTTACGTAACTGGTTGTACCCGTACGGATCATAGGCATGTAGTAACAGTTATATAACAATAATAATAATAATTTTATTATTATTATTATTGTTACTTACTGCAATTGGGTTGTCACCCGGTGGCAGTGGTTATTTTACATGTATACAGAATATGAAATTGCTTACTAGCACAAGGAAACCAAGAAAAAACCTGTGTTGAGGTGACCGGTCGCAGGACCTTCCAAATACTGACTTCTATCCAGCAGTCCGACATCTAAAGTAAAAAAAGTAAAATATAAAATATTTATAAATAAAAATAAAAGAAATTTAATCTTACCAAATATTAAAAATTGTACTTATTCATGCTTGATGCTGGGTAATTTCTTCTTGGGGTAAACAGACCATAAGGAACGGGTAAATGAGAAACAAAACTCTCAACTTGACAGTCCTTCATCAAGCGGAGAACAAGGGAAGTAGAATGTCCCTTGGCCTCCGACTGAGGCAGCAGTGTCAATTCTTAACCGTAGCCCTCTTTGTTACAACCGTTTCTTGGAAGGAGTTAAAAAATCATAGAAGAACAGCATCAAATTCGTATTGCACGGTTTTCTAAAAATGTTCATTCCGTTCGATGTTTCAGCAGAACGTGACGTCGCACCATAATTTACCACAGTAACATACAAGTTCTCTAAGCAATTGGTTTTTTCCGTCCGTTGACAGAGAATCATAAATATGTCGCCAATTTTATGTTGATAATCGCGTTTCTCTAGGATGAATTTGATCCAGCGCAGGGAACTGCTTCACAAGTCCACCTCTGTACTACACCCGTCGAAGTGTCTCAATAATTGTGGTAGACTCTAACTACAAATTTCCTAAACCCGACCTTTGAATATGTGGACAGGATTGAGGAACCTCTTGAATAAAATTTCGAAAAATGCTTTGAATATTGAATGATTTATTCACAATTATTGTGGCTTGTATTGCTATTCGTTAGTGTGGATCAAGTAGTGCCGCAACGTGCCTCTGTAGGTCTAGGCCTAGTTTTTCGTCCTCAGAACCTCCCATACGCCTCCGTGTTAGTCTGCTCTAAGCTGTGGTCTATTGGACCTATTAACCTCTGATTTTGAGTAGCAATTGAAAACTCTGGAATCGAAGAGAGATTATTCCAAATGCGTGAGGTTTCCTTTTACTACTGGACATATCGAGGGTTATAGGATGCTATTAAATGATAGGCGCTTTGCCAAGGGCAATGGCAATCAATTTGTGGGTGAGTATTTAGGATACGACTTGTGCGATGATTTATTGATGGGGTTGCCTCCCTGTCCCTTCCCCGTACCCATGAACATTTCAAACAGTATGCTGCTCTCTCTCTCTCTCTCTGTCTCTCAACGTCTCTACTCTTCCAGCATCTCCACTACTGCTCTCTCAACTGCTACACATCCAAACTTCTACCCATTAACGGCTTAAAATTAAGACCATTGGGTTCCAAATTGGCTATGCTTGCATTTTCATGTAGAAGCCGTTACGGTATTAGGATATAAGAGCATCGAAAACTTTGTCATTATCCAAAGTGTAGAGAGGTCATTTGATTTAGACTGCACAAAGTAAGATTTATGGAGGCGTTATAACAGAGAACTCTGTGTTAATAGGAGAAAATTTGCAAGCTTAAGAAAATGAAATAGTCTTAACATTTTCCATTAACTTTAATAATGAACTGTTGTTTCGAGATTATTGTGCCTTAAGACGATCGTAAATTATCTTGAAAAGAATTGTTAAAGGCTGAAATAAAATTTGTTCAATTAATTGACACTTGTGACTGATGAACCGGCGTGTATTTTTGTTAATATTTTGATGGAAAATTAAGAGTGAATTTCAGGGTAATAAAACTACAGAAACGAAAGTTGGAATTTTGTTTGAGCAGCAAGTTTAGAAGCCCGGAATGTTTATTACATGTAAATTGTGTAAAATTTGTAACTTTTAAGGTTTTTTGATATATGATATGGCATGTTATGATATGATATATGATATGACATGATATGATGATATGATATATGATATGGCGTGTTATGATATGATATATGATATGATGACATGGTATATGATATGATAAGATATATGATATATTTTGTTAACCGCGATTGGGTTGAAAACCGGTGGCAGTAATACTGTACACATTTACACACAAAAAATACACAAAACAACACAATGAAAGAGAATACACAGAACGGAACATACATAACAATAAGAATACATGAGCATAACAATAAAAATACATAATTTACAAAATTAAACAGAAACGTACAAGGTATACAACCATAGAATCGTACAAAGCGTACAAACAGCAGCCGTGCAGTTGAGTTTTTCTTCTCTCTGTGGGAAGCGACACCACATCTAAGAAGACAGACCTCAGAACTAAAGTACAGTTTTCTGTGTCTCACAGCTCAGTTATCAGTGCAGGTCCGTTGCACCACACGTTTCAAGTACGTTATGGGTGTCGTAGTGTGTGATTTCGTTCCTAAATGATACTGCAAGGTAGTTCCTAGCGCGCGGTCCTGTGTGTGTCGTAGGGGTCCTGCGTTATGGCTTTGTGATATGTGAATCCGTGTTGCATAGCCCGAGGAAACACATTGGTATTATGGATCTGCTGGTGAAGTTTGTTAAATGTGCTCGATTTTAATGTTATGTCGTGAGAGATACAATGCATTTTTCTGGCCAAATTTCTTTGTAATACACTATATATATATATATATATATATATATAAACACACACACAGCATGTTGCACTCAGGCTGCGGCTCTGGATCAATCAGCGCAACTTTCCACAAGTTCCTGCTTATGTTTTAATGTAATTAAAATAGAGTTTATCTGAATAAGTATTGATAAACACAATGCAATAATTTTGTTTATTGTGTTGTAAAAATAGAAAACAAAAACAAATTTAAACTGCTTACAGCCTTAAGTTGGAACATTTTGTTATGATGTTTTGTGATTAGCACTTCAAGTAGACTTTACATCCAACACAAAGAAAACAGTAATACATTTTCTTGAACTGATGTATACATATATATATATTATATTGTGACTGCTTTACAGTAATATACAAACATGTGCACGAACTAGGTAATTCGCCTAGGAACATGACGTTAATTTCAAAGTTTATCTGCTGATAATGTAAAATTATTTGTATTTCCCTTACACATGGTGATCAAAAAGTCTCTGTGCACCTGATGATTAAAACACAAAGTCAGGTGCACAGAGACTTTTTGATCACCCTGTAAAAATATATACCAGAATTACAAATTGGTTTATTGTTTGGGCACTGAGGACGGGAGGGAACAGCGCTTTATGCGTTACCTTCCGTCTGCGGGAAAATTACTATTCAGTGCAACTGGATACGATATAAATACGACACTTACTGCTGGCTTACACATTTTGTACTAAAAAATTTGAAAAATGTTTTCGTAAGAAAATAATTATAAATGGCGGAATTAAAATTATACATAAATATATCACTGAGTTTCTTTAAACATTACGTCACCAAGGAATGAAAGGGATTAGAGTTTTAGCTACATAATCTCGGCACTACATAGAAGTATGTGATCAGTTTCACGCACAAACAATCTTAACCTCCCTGAAAGAGTTTCCGGTACCGATTTCATAGGAGGCAGGTACGCCTCAGAGCCTCGAAATGAATATCTTGGAAAAGAAAATTTGGAACAGGGTGCTGTGAAGAGCATTGGCATTTAAGAGGGATAAGATATAAGAAATGAAGATAAGTTGCCTGATTTCTAAGTTACAAAATTTGTATTCTTTACGAGTTAAAATTAGGGTAATCAGATCACGAAGAATGGGTTGGGCGGAAAAATGTAGAGGCGAAATGCATTAAAGTGTTGTCAGAAAACTTGAGAAAGGAGGCTATTTGGTTAGATCTTAATAAAAAGTGCACTCTTGTACAGGAACTTTGGCACTGTGCAAACCGTGTGGCCCAGAAGGAGAGTAGAGGTATAGCTATACACTTTCTTGACCACGGCAGTAGAAGGGGGTGAGGATTCAGCGTCACGTCCCGGCCGCTTTTTGCCCACGGGAAAGACCCGGTACCAATTGTACAGGAGGCTGAGTGGGCCCCAGGACCGGTTTGGATAGGTGCGGAAAATCTCGTCCCCCACCGAGTTTCGATTCCCGGACCGTCCAGCCCGTAGCCAGTCGCTATACCGATTACGCTACCCGGTCCACTCGGTTTGATGCTAATAGGAACATTAAATAGCTGGAATGAAAGGCGTAAACCGGATTAAATTGTGCCAAAGATAGGATTAGTGAGAGATTCTTCGGAAGTAGTAAAGCAGTTACTGATTTCACACAAGGAAAAAAAGTTGGTTGATTTACTGATCGACTCCAAACACTTCAAGGACGGTGATTTGTGGGCTAATTTATTTTGTGACGTGTTCTGTGTGTTAGAGGTTCAGTGTTAGAAGTTCAGGTATATTTTGTTCAGTTTGTTTACTCTGAACTTCTCCTCTGTAAATTTCAAGAATTATAGACTTATAAAATATCCTTTTTATTGAAACCAAACCTATTCTACAACATATTTCTAATTAAGATCTTCAATTTTATTATTACAGGTACCTTTATCGTCAATAACATACCGGAGTTTGTTACCATTCAAATAACTTCAAGTATAAAACAGGTAAGAAAATATGGGACTGTCTGCATTTGCCTCGGTCTTGGTGACTGTCAATAGGCTATTAAACGTCACTGGATGACCATTGTAACCGTTTTGTAGTTAAGTAGCCTAATTTGGCTTGATTTGGTTTACGTTTTGATATATTTATTTACACTTGTACACTAAGAAAAGTCAGAAAAGAACGTTTATGGTGCTCATAATTTTGTGACACTGAATATCAAAACAATTGGCTCCCAGCGATATAAAAAATTTAGAGCTCTGAAGCTACATTTTGGTGCCCACATATTTAAAGAGGGAGTCTGCAGGGGCGCAGTTGGTTGAGGCATAGCGCTACAAGCCGGCAGTTCGCGGGTTCGATTGTTGATATTGTCACTGGAATTTTTGCTCATATAATCTCTCCGGCCGCACTTTGTCTCTGATTTCGAAACTCTCTGTAACAGAAATGATTACCAAGCAAAACAAGATTAAGATTATTCTTGAAATACATTCCTGTCATAAATATTCACTTTGATGGGGCAAACGGGAAGTTCTTCTAGTACACGGTTTATTGAACTTGTCTCCTATTGGTTCGTCTCCAGTTTTAATTTCCCCTGAACTCGTAACAACGCTTGGATTTGTGGCATTCAGCCAAACCACAGGAGTGAGAGAATTCTTAGTGAACATAAGAATACCTGCCAACATAAAGAGGTAACAAAATAATTTATTTTTGGACGGATCTCACAAATAATATTTTGCACGAAGTAAGGGCTCTCTCTATTTTTCAGGTTCTGAGCTGAAGTATTATTTCAAGAATCACAAAGGCAATATTATTAATTTATTATACTTAAATTCTTTAAAACACAGCGTTTGCTACGTGTTCCAGCTGCCTCAATCAATAATTCCACTTTGTCAACGATATTTACAAATATCTGTGTTTTATTTTCATTTCTCAGAATAAACACGATTTCCAAAGGTGCAAGGAAGTAACGGTCTTTGGAATGGCGGTCTAGCAAGTGTTACTGTGAGGAAGGAACTGAAATTAATACAACATTTATGTCAAAATAAATACCGTATCTTTTCCGTTTCATTTCCCTTTAACAAGTCAATATCGGCAAGCCATCTACATAACGCCATATTTATCAAAACCCCTCTTCACGCACTGAAATTTACGCGATAAAAGTTTGCCAAATCAGGAACGCTTAATTAAGTTTAAGCTGTTGCAGGTTGCCAATGTAATAAACTGTACAAGTTTCGGTGGGTCACAAAGTTTACAATATAAGCTGTAAAAGTACAGTCACTGTTTTGCATTCTCGTCCTTGTTGTAATTTATTGTGTTCTTTTCATTGTTAAGAGAAGATAAATCAATTTTCTTCTTTGCTCTGATCAAACTCCTAATTTGGTTTGTTCGATTATACTTCATGTTGTACTTCATGTCTGTTACATGTTTGTGCCCAGTTTGTTTGCGTTTGCTGTAAGATTTTATTTGGTGTTCGACAGACAGACTGACTAACTGGCTGTAACTTACCCGTCTGTCGCACCGAAATGAACACAATAAAGAGACGCACAAAAGGGAATAAAACTTACACAAGACATAATAATTTCGAAAATATCTTTTCATGAACATTAACACTTGATGTAATGTGACTGTTACACTGTAACTTTTTTATGATCTTCATTTTATTATGTGGCCACAAAAGTTGCAGTGCGATGGTCAACGATGTGGGTAAAAGAGGGGAGTCATTAATGTGCTGGTTATTTGCGGGTTTGTTTGTTATTTTTGAATTTTTAAATTAATTTCATTCTTCAACAACGGCATAATTTAGGAAGATATTTTTGTAAAATTCCGTAAAGTTTCAGAAAAATAAGATCATTTTTGGGGCTCTTCGGAAGGTGGAGATATTCTTGTAGGAGCGAAAGAAAATTATTCTTTAAAATGTACACCAATGAATTAATTTGTTTTTCTTGGTATGAAGTGGAGAAATATGCATCATGCGAAGCATGGGAGGACAGAGTGGTAGAAAGGAAAAATAGGGAAGAACAGGGAAACAAAGTGGGACGTTTGTGTATGTATGAGAGGGAGAGAGAGAGAATTCCATCCCAAAATTAACAACAAAATTCCAACCAAATGCAACGAACCCTCAACGTTTTCAAATTCCACTGTAACGTAGCCCTTCCAATTAAAAAAAATACAGACTGAATGCAATAATTACGCAGCTTCTTTCCTCTGTGTGAAAGCCACAGCACTCAGCTTTCTGTTACTTTACTGTTTTCTTTCTTCTCAAAGCGCTACATTTTCTCGTACGTAGCTTTCCAACGAGGACGAGCGGGCACTGTCTGGGAAAATTCACAGCCTTAAAATTTTACATTTGCCTGTAATAAACATTGTATCCGTCACCGACACCACTTCTTATTCTTTCCCCCTTCACATTTCAAGGACGAATGACGACGGTCGACCAGTCACTGTTTCTACACGGCGATTGGTGAATTTTGAGTTCACGTTTTACTGCCTGACATTCTGTTCTTGAATTATTATCTGTCGTTCAGTAACAAGTGTTTCGTGTGCATGTGTGACTTGACGGCATAAATTTGGATGCTGGTTAACCCATCACAATTCTAGTAATTTTAATTGTATCGTTTATGACGTAAGTATCTACAGTACAAGAAACAGCTGAAGGGCGAATAAGAATTTGACGTTCAGGTGACTGTGCATCGTTATATATTCTTATAATAAAACCCAAACAGAAGCACTGATTTCTCAAATTTATTTTTGGGATGGGACTCTACATGTTTCTGACAGTATCTCTGTTCATCATCAGGAGTTTCTCACTGTACACACAGCAATAGGTATATGTCGTACAGGTTATGCTGACTGCTTGTTAGCAGGATCAGGATGGAAGAGTTCCATCCTGATCCTGCTAGCAATCAATCAACGTAACCTGTATGACTTGTACCTATTGCTGTGAGTACAGTGTTAGACTCCTGATGACGGACAGTGATACTGTAAGAAACAAGTAGAGTCCTATTCCGAAAATAAATTTGAGAAATTAATGCTTCTCTTTGGTTTTTATTAAGAAAGTCGAATAAGACTCGGAGACAGCTGATTGTCACAGAATTAAGCCTAACGAAGTATATCGGTGTAGCCAGCAACACTTTGTGCAATTAGACAAAAGTCAAACTTTGCTCAGGTTCGTAAAGTGTGGTAAAGGGGACTGGGTAAAGTGTGGTAAAGGGGACTGGGTAAACCGCAGGACAATGCTTCTAGGAAAACACTTCAGTAAGGAGCATGCACTTTGATTCTGAGTCACTTAAACAGTGCTGGGAAGAAGCGTCTGCAGGGAGGCTGAAAAGGCAGGGAACCCCCCCCCCCAATACTTCTGTCCATAGCTGTAGCGGGTTTTGATCTCGGCGATGGTTTGAGGGTGTAAATGATTATGAATTCTGCATATTAGAAAAATGTAAGGTCGATGAGTTTTCCGCACTCCTTCCAACCCGGCAGAGTAAAAGAATTTTCGCCGGCTAACAACAATGGCAATGCCTCAGTTTAAAGCCTTAATCATGTACTCTAAAATGCTCTTAAGGCGAAGACTAGTAAAACTAAAATTCGTTTATGATTTGCAATGAAATCTCACGTCTAAATCCCTCAGATGTTAAAAATATCCAGCGTTTCAGACATAGACTTTCTCTTTATTATCAGCATTTTCCTTCGGCTAGACACCCAGACCGTCTGGAATGTGTAGTAGTAGTAGATCATGGGCCGTGAAAGAAAGCGAGCCAAAGGGATTAATTGGTAGAGACAACAGACTGCTGCGCCGGAACTTGAATTCCTTTGGACGCTTCTTTTCTCAGTTGCAGTAATTTGGTTATAGGTTGCCACGCTGGCCTTGACCTAAAGACCTCGGTGTTGCTGAAATTATTTGGATTTAAACATATTTCTGTGGCTGTCTTCACAAATCGGTCCATGTAGCCGATGGTCCTTCTTAGTCTCTACGTGTTGTCAAAGTGAATTACTTGCCCGGCATACAATGTTTTCTACCACACACTTCTGGAGTTGGCCGTGACGTAAATGCCTTATGTTTTCTTTAAATCTGGTTTTTATCTACGTGCGGTTTGCCCCACACACACTTTACCGCACTCGCGTGGATTGCAGTACACAACGTGGCGTCTTCACGGCCAGACTATTTTAAACTGGTCTTAATTATTTTTCTTCATCTGTATAGGAATTTTATTGTTTTGTGCCTAGTATTGACTTCACAGTTTGTTGACTGCGCCCATTAATCTACTGACTCGCAGCCTTTCAAGGACCTTGGCCTGGCACTAACATATATTCGGAACAGTCTATGTGTCGCAGTAAGACAATGATGGTGGAGATAGAGTCGGGGTTAGAAATGCTGGCTAATTTAAACAACCTGACATGGCTGTTAACCCGAAAATATTTAACTGCATTTTGTCGCCGCGAAAATCTAAAAGAAACAGTTCCAAATTCTTCCCGTTAAAAAAAAAAAAAAGTAATTGCTTCTAACGGCCAAATATTTTTTTCCCCTTCGCATACTAAGGTCAACTTGATGCCACAGAAAACGGTAGCTAACTATGAAAAGGAATGGTTAGTCGTTATAATGCGATGCTGCCGTTTCTGCGCTGACTGCTCCAAAATACCGAATGTTCTGCACATTCGCAAAGATGTGGAAAGCGACGGCGACTTAGAAGAGGCGCCGGAATAAAAAACACTGTCATTTTGCGAGGAGTAAGATTGCGTAAAGCAAAAAACTGGCTTTCAAGTTGAAAATGAATATTCATTTGTGCATATAGCCAAAGAGAAATCTCGCAAGCTGATTGCTTTTTTTTTTTAACCGGGGTTTACTCCACTGGCGTTTTGACACTCAATTTTCACGGTTCATTGAAAGCAGTGGGGGCGGAAACAGAGAAATGAAGGGTATTGGACAGAACAGAGACCATGACCCAGAATCTGCAACGGACTTAAAAAAGGAAACATAACTCACCTTCATTCTGTTGACATCCACAATAAAACTAATAGAGACAAAAAGAGATATTAGCATTATTACAAACTTTGATTTTAAATTCAGGACTACACGAAATTATATCACATTTGGATTATTCAAACACAAAGCAACACTGTGGACCCAACAGTCTGCCCTCCCTAAACCTCCACCCACGATTCTTACCATTGTCATCATCATTATCACAATATCCCCAGTGTACAACTGGAGGAGGCATTTAAAATGAGTTACTGGCAGTAGGATTTAATATCAAAACTTTTCGCCAAATGACGAATGATAATAATCTGCACGAAGAATGGAACAAACTGCAGACCTTCATCGTACCTTGTCAAGCTTAAAGAAGCAAGGATTTCAAAGAAATGTTAAAGATCATTGGCCTTAACCACGTCATTATAAACGCGGACATATTTTTTCCACGACACGACAGCCCCTAATGGGGCATGTTCTTCTCATTTTCGACGCTTTTCTATCACACTCAGACACACACACACACACACACATGGTAGATCTCCCCTGGACGAGTGATAAGCCCGACGCAGAGACTTCAACCTGACAACATGCAACAATCACAAGAGACAGAAATCCATGCACGCGGCGGGTTTCGAACCCGAAATTCCTGCAAGCGATCGGCCCCAGACCCATTCCTTAGACCGCGCGAGCACTGGGATCGGCAAGGTAGAGGCATGCGGAATCCAAACACTTCTTACCTAATGCTGCAACTGCCAAAAGTTCTATCATATCTGGGCCAACTCTAAGTACCCCCCTCGTTGCTTGCGGCGCGGAGGCGGTTACCTGTATACAGAACGTCCATAGAAAGAGAGAGAGAGAGAAGCGAAACTTGGTTTCAACAACTGTGAGATGGAGGCTGATAGAAACAAAAAGTTCGTCCATCCACCTACGTCACTTGCGGCCATTCAAAGAAAGGAAACAAATGTTGAAATTGCAAAGGCTGACGTTAGATGAATCTTTCTCAGTGATACTAATAATGTAGCGACGTCCAGCGGTCACACAATACTGGCAGAAGCTGCCTCAAAACCGGCATTCCAAACGCTTGCAAAAGGAAAAGGATCGGACTTAGAACAGCAGCAAAGACCGCAGTTAAGAGGTAGACTCCAGTGGAAATGTGATGGCACACGGTGCCGCACGGTAGGAGAAGTGCAGGGGAAACTGGCGAATGGAGTGTGTAGCCGGTACTCTTCACACTACCTCGGAACATGGTGTATCCAGCATTACTACCACTGATGCGCACAACTCGGCCGCCAGTAGTCGACTGAAATGACGCCCCCGCCGATTTAAAATGGACTCGTCAGTTTCGCCGAAAGACGAAATCTGATTTCTGTGCGTGTGCCATCAGATTTCAAACGCAGTCTACCAGCTACCTCAGACGTGATGTGTGAGTGGTGATGTCCACTGGTGCTGCTGTAACCTAGTGGATAATGGCAGAGACAGTTTTTGTTGTGAGAGAAGAACACAAAATACTCCCAATCATTGAATATACAGAGTGATTAAAAAAGATGGACTCAATCGAATAGCAAAGGGTTCCTCAACATACGCCAGACAGTTGGTTGCGGTATTCCAAGTTCTCTGCTCGCTGTATGGGTTGAAGAAGACGAAACGCGCGCTGCACAGCAGTCGCCGACTGAGTTTTAATGAACTCACGAACGCAAAAAATATTGTGCTGCATAGAAGCCATTTTGCTCTCAACTGACGCTGCTGCACGGTTCTGCATCAGGCGAGCGCTATAGTAAAGTATTTAAAAACGTAGAATCTTCTCTTTTAAATTTTATCTAGATTATTCACATACCATGTATAGTTCAGGAAATATAGAGGTAAAAATTTGAGTCAATCTCTTTGAATCACGCTGTATTTCAAATTCACCAAACAAGATAACCTCAAGCAAGCGTCTAAACGCTTCTCAGAATTTAACGTTGTAATATTAACTTTGTGTGGGCCCGGTAGCTCAGTCGGTATAGCGACTGAGCTACGGGCTGGACGGTCGGGGATCGAATCCCGGTGGGGACGAGATATACCTCCCGTCCAGACCGACCCTGGGGCCCACCCAGCCTCCAATAAAATAGGTACCGGGTCTTTCCCGGGAGTAAAGTGCGACGGGGCGTGCTGCTGACCACTCACCCCCTTCTAGTGCCGCGGTCATGGAAGAGTAGAGCTACATCTCTACCCACCCTCTGGGCCACATCCGGCCCGCAACGGGATCACTTTACCTATTTTTATTATTAATCTTCTTACGTTAATGACAACGGAAGGCAGAAATTTTATTTAAATAAGCAGCTGCAAAAAATTGCTGTCGATTGGGCAATGCTGCCCGAAATGCAGCTTAAAACTTCTTCAAAAATTATCGTTTGTGTCGGAGTATGTAATGTAAACTGTGCACTTACCAGGACATGACAAACATTTCCATACAATTGGCAGTTGCACACTGCCGTGACCTTGTCGAGAGGAAAGTCACAAAAAAAAATACACTCTAGAAAATTTGGAAATATTCTTTACTCCAATGATGTGTTTTAAATTGGCGTTCTGGAAAGTTTGGAGCAAATTTTATATTTTAATTTATGGAATGCCATATGATTTTTGTATTTCAATGAATACTCGAGCCAAGAAATTATCTTGCGACACAGAAATTACATTACACACTTTAGCAGGCAAAAACTGTAAATTATTAAATTTGTACTGCTGATGGCTAATGAAACCCGATGTTACAAAATTGTCAGTTGATGGCTGTCTGTTCAAAACGCTAGCGTAATGACTGTTTATAATGTATAAATGTTAAGCAGGCTGTTGTTGTTAAGTAGATTTGCTCATTTGCGTCAATTGACGGTGAACAGAAGGCTCGTTTATTGAAATATATTTAAACAACAGGGGATAAATTTCTTACGCAAATTTAAGTATGTCTAAAAATGTGTCCTCTGATCCTTCGTCAGAAGTGGGGATTAAGTGTAGTTATTACGTCGTGCTGGCAAACTGTGCAGTGAATAGAGAGGGCTACACGAGGGTGGAGCGGCATGGACTGCTGACATCCGCTGTAAATAACGCACATTTTGTACATTAAACATTAAAGCAACGCTCCTGCAGCTGATGCTGCCAGCTTTGCTGCCGTTCAGTGAACAACCTCCCCGCCCGCCCCCGCCCGCCTCCGCCCGCCCCCGGCCGCCCCCGGCCGCCCCCGGCCGCCCCCGGCCGCCCCCGGCCGCCCCCGGCCGCCC
>Ga0136643_10010786_pt1 | contig 13512 bp, 11 predicted proteins | sample TergutLab28metaG_FD_96883 | JGI IMG/M metagenome (GOLD analysis project Ga0136643, IMG submission 96883) | Labiotermes labralis P1 segment gut microbial communities from Petit-Saut dam, French Guiana - Lab288 P1 (version 3) (version 3) | ecosystem: Host-associated > Arthropoda: Insects >...
AAAATATCAACATTTTGACTCTTACCTTTACATTCAACATTTATAAAAAAAAAAATCAACACCCCCTTCCCCCCCCCCCCACGTGAATGTTTCAACGCTTCTTTATACAGTATCACACTGTGACACATGACAAGTGATGGGAAAATCAAATTTTTCCCTTCCACACTGGATGGTTAGGTATGATGAATAACACTGGACCTGATCACATGCTCGAGAGCACCATGACTCACTCTATCTTTGGGTTTACACTTATTTTTGCATGTCAAAACTGAATGGTGGCCCTATAAAGCCTGCAAGTAGCCTTTACCACCACCACCCAGTCTGTGGGTCCCAGGTTCATAAATTCTTACAAAAAGAATCCAGTTTCACCATAGAGACACTATAAACAAGGGTTTGCAGACTAAAAAACTAAAAAATCATTATCTTAAAAAAAAATATTTTAAATGAAGAAGCCTGCCAGATGTTTTGGACTCTCATACTATAACAATAAACATGCAAAGTGTGCAAAAATTTTCCAAAAATCTACAAGCTGTCTCAACATTGTAGATGCCAGAAAGGTAGCATGCAGCAAGTTCCACACTAAGAACCCACAAATACTAGGTATGACCACACAAAATTTAGTCGCAAAAGTACCTTGGCCCCCCATTATATGTGCACACTTGATACACACAGCTTACTGCTATCTTCAATCCGTGTGACTGGTGGCAGTGAGGATATTAAAAAACACAGACTTCACAAATCCATTCATACCCAAACATCAAAATTTCCAAACATGTACTTAACACGAGATGTTTGGGGAAAAATTTCAGTAAATCTGGGCATTAATAAATCACAAATTAAATAAAACCAGGGTAAATTTGTTAATATTCCATAAAATATACATGGCATACCACAAGACTCTCTTAACAGCTGTCAACTGGAACAAGAAGAGCTTTCTATCATAAATGGACTAGAGCTATACAGATGAAGTGTTTTATTTAACAATGGTGTAAGCTGCTTATACACTGTTACTGGTAAACAGGACAGGCAACATACATATAACACAACAAGGAGACCCATTCATGCAACCATTGTTGCAGTGGAAAATCATTGCATATTCACAGTATGAATTTGTAGCCCTGGGTACCCAGCATGCAATGTGCATGCACCATATTATCATCTCTGGCCGGTCGGTTTTACAATACTGGTCCACATTATCACATTATTAACAGCACCATTTTCGAAAAAAGTTATTGAACATAAAATCTGCTTTGAATTTTTCTATGACTTTTGACTGAACATTTCTCATTCCATGAACTGAGCAAGGTAAGATCAAAAAATAATACTGGTCTTCACGTAACCACCCATTACTCTTGTCCAATCTTAATGAAACTTGAATTGTCTCATCAGATTTTCAGAAAAAAACTCAAGTATCACATTTCGTTAAATTCTGTCCCCTAACAGCTGAGTTGTTCCATGCAGGCAGGATGTTAAGCTGGTTGACGGATGGACAGAATATGATGAAGCTGTCACTTTTCACATTTTGCAAGCACATCTAATAAAAAATGGGCATGGCGCCCTGGCCAAACAATGGCATGAGAAAGCCACAGCACTCAGAGAAATACCTGTCACAGTGCCACTTTCTCCACTACAAATCCCATGCAGGATTTTAGAGAATCACAACACATCGAGACTCTAGGACAACATCAAACTTCACAATTCAGTATCTCTGAATGCAATCAACATGAGGAGGAAAAACTTCATATCAATTACTTACACATCAGAATCTGGTGGCTCATAAACTGTCACTAAAATCTGATGATGTTATCCCAACCACAATGCTGATTTGACACTAAGTGTCCCACGTATGTTAGGCATAAATAATAAAAAAGTCTAACTACTATTCTAAAGCAAACATTATGTGGAAAAAGAGGCAAACCATAATTTCAGCAACCTATTCTGTGAACACGGTTTATTAGCGGCACTGCAATTTCAATATATCACACAGAAAAGCAACTTCCTGGCTCTCTCACCGTATCACATACTCAAGTATTCTAAAAAAATTAAAGTTTTTCATTACAGAAAAATTCTGCAGAACCCACTTAGGCCAAAAAAGCACAGTTTGGTAACTACATGGCTAGATGCCCCTTTCTTCAAACAAAAAACATTGCTGCTCCTTTCATTACTGTTACATGTACGTTTATACTCATGTAAGCACAGTATTATAGAACAGGCAATGCTGTAATGAAAACTGATATAACTAACACAAATCTACACACACACATAAGGAAGATCCCAATTTCCAACCATGTAGGGGCACTAATAAAACTACATACATGGTCATGTCATGAGATCAGTATGCACGATAAAGTCACAATATAAAGACTGATTACAGATACTTTAAAAGGGTGGAACAGTTCAAATATTTGGGAACAACCTTACTGATCAAAATTCTATTCAGGAAGAAATTAAAAGCAGACTGAAGTCAGGGAATGCATGTTATCATTTGGTACAAAATCTTTTGTCTTCTACTTTGCTATCCAAAAATACAAAGATTAAGATATACAGAATTATAATTTTGCCTTTGTTTTGTATGGGTGTGAAATTTGGTCGCTCACACTGGAGGAGGAACATAAGCTGACGGTGTCTGAGAGTAGGGTGCTGAAGAGAATACAGTGATACCTCAGCTAACAAGTGACCCTGCTAACGAATTTTTCAGCCAACGAAGATATTTTTCACTGTTTTTCGGACTCGGCTAACGAATGTTTTAGTGGATGCGCGCACTAACATAAAGCAGCAAACATGAATGGTCGGGCCATTCCAGGATCTTATATTTTCCGTCTGTATGTGTGTTTCGGCCAACGAATATGATTCCGGAATGAATTATCTTCGTTAGCCATGGTATCACTGTATAGGGGCCTAAGAGCAACACGGTAACGAGGGAGTGGAAAAAACTATGTAATGAGGAGCTATGTGATGTACTCAACAAATGTTGGTCAGTGATCAAATTGAGAAGAATGAGATGGGGGAGGAATGTAGCATGGATGTGGTAGAGGAGAGGTGCATACAGGTGTTAAGTGGGAAAACCTGAGGGAAAGAAACCACTTGAAGACCCATGCATAAATGGGAGGATAATATTAAGATGGATCTTCAGGAAGTGAGATGTAGGGGCATGGACAAGTGGTGGGCTCTTGTATATGTGGTAATGAACCTTCCAGTTCCATAAAATGCACGGTATTTCTCGACTAGCTGAAAATGGGTTAGCTTCTCAAGAAGGACTCTGTTCCACAAAGTACGTAAGTAGGGTACTATATGTCCCCCCCCCCCCAAAAAAATTGTAATGGCTCTAGCGCTCAGTATCCACCACTTACTAAGAACTGAATTTCTTATACTAAAACTACAGAACAAGTTGAAACACACATGAATTCCTAATGGAACAACACAACACCGTAGAGGCGTAGCATGTTAAGTTCCTATGAACAATGAACACAATCCTAGCATGTTGAGTCTGAAGTTACATCTTCTACTTAGATGAGGGGTCCACATTTTCCAGAAACCTGGGAGCCACCTTCAAATTCTTTAAGCCAGACCAGCAATATGAAGCAAGCTCCATAATAGACACAAATTTCTGCTGTAACATGTGAACCTCACTGTTAAGTGTCATTTTCTGACAAGTGCATGTGAACTGATAAAACATTCTCATATTTAACAAGGGAAACAGCAATCACTGTGAAATTATTCAGCACTACTGAACAAAATTTAGTACCCTGGGCAGCAAGGCACCCAGATTTGTGAACCCTTTTCTCTGATAAAATGCAGGAAAATCAAAACTACGGAATAAAACATGCGGCAAATTTCAACCAAAACGGAACTTACAGCTCCTGTAGCGAAAGAAATCAGACACAAAGGCAGAGGCAAAATGAGGGACTGAAAACAGTGACAGGGTGGCACAGAAGTCTACACTGACATATTTGCCAATAATACTTTAAAGACAAAAACTGTGGATTATGTTAAAAAATTCAGTTCATACCATGCAGCAAACACATTCATGTCTCCATTACAACTGCCAGTTCAATTAACGCATATATGCCATCACTGTTCTGAGATCCATACAAACCACATAATAACCACTTAGCTCTACAAAGTAAACTTCCCCCTGCCCAAGCATTCTGTGCAATTGCTACCACCACAGGCCTGCAAGCTATGACAACAGTGAGGTAACTTGTCACTGGGTCTTGCCAATGACTGCCAATTCTCCAAAGGTAGTAGTCTGCAAACTTTTCCTCTAACAATGATGCAAAGGCATTAACACTGCAACTGTCCCTGGTACATTCATACAACTCATGGAGGTTCCAGCTGCCCTACATCTACAAATTCTAAGAACGCTCTCATTCTACAGTAACAATGGAAGTTGACAGCCCAACACTGTACACTAGTATCCATTCTCAAATGACAAAAAAATGAGTCATTATTTAAGGGGCTAAGACTGGGAATATCGAAAAGCAAAAGCCCGAATCAATTCTCAAAAATAAGAAGCAGAAAAAGCATGTATTAATCCTGAAATATAATCTAACTATGAAGTTAATTTAAAAGGTAACTTCTTCATCCACTTCCTAGACACATTCTAAATGATGAACAACACCACAATCTATAATTCAATAATCATCTGTTTAATTTACTAGAAAACTGTGGTGGATCATTAAGTGTCCCAAAACACTGTACAGTCAAACGTGCACCAATTAACTCAAAGACGTCTGAGGAATTGATTCCATTGACAAAAAAGAAGTCACAGCCAACAAAAAGACATACACAATGTTATGAACAAAGTAGCGCACAGGTTTTTAGCGTCCAAATTATGATGGCCTCCTCAGCATACTGGCATGTTCCCAGATACACCATACAAAACTGAACCTTTAAGGTGAAATGTACCACGTTCCCAAACCATGGTTTGTACTGAAATATCGAAGTTCCTTTGCAATCCTTTACTAGTAACAATGTGGCTTACAGTCACACCCAACACCACAAAAATTATATTTATATTCTTCAAAAGTAAAACCTCTTAACACTTATGATTCTGTATCAAGTGCCGCAAACAGGCAACATCACAGCCAACGGACGGTATTTTTGCATTATGTTCAAACCAATCCTTCCACGATGAACACTTGTCATTGTTGGGTAAGCGCGTTCTCCAATACAAAACCAATGTGATAATACCCTGCTTATATATATTATTTCAAAAGCAACAAATTCGTGTAACATCTGACGGCAACGTTCAATTCAACAGACGAAGGTCGAGACATCACGTGAAATAGCAAACCAAACTCCTACTGTAAAAATACTGTTCTACATACGCGATTCCCTTACGAGACCTCCTATGAATGTGCACATATAGGGTAAATAATATTTACCACGTCAATATAAAATGTTGCAATTTCTTAGCCGGTAAATTGACAAAATGGCGATTCTGCTGAGGGCACTCCTTCAATGCGTCACACTATACCACCCATGCCCAGACTCCTTTCTCGCACCCACTTTGACACTAAAAATTACACCCAAACAAATAACACTATTCTGTCATGCATTTCTGGTTTTTTACTTACGACTTATAAAAATAACCTCGTAGGAACTAAGTCCTTCGCACTAGTCAAAAATAACTACACACTATAACACCTTTCTTGTTTCCGACGGAATCCTCAGTCCAAACCGGGGGTTACACAACCGGAAATAAAATACAAAACAAGTCAACATGTAATGATGAATTGGAATATTTAAAAGGTTGTCCTACAATTTAACAGCTTTCCATGCACATAAAATAAACATAAAATTACACGTACATTACTATGAGAAAGCCATATAGATCAGATAAGAAATAAATATATGAATGGGCTTTTGTTGTTCAATATGGGGGTATGTTCTGAAACATGAATAACAGTTCGGAATAGTATATGGATTGGTGTGGCAACTCAACAAAAATAAAATGGAAGACAACCTACAAACGGCAAATGACGTACGTAATGCAAATGATACAGGTATCTTCTTACAGTGGGAGGCATTTTTAGCGTACTTAAATCCAAATTATACATATTGCAGAAGAGAAAATCAGCCAGTCTGCTCAAAACTACTGTAACTGAGCACATAATTGATGATACGTACTGAGCACAGAAAAAAAACAGTTTTACATTCATTGCATTTTTCTAGATCTATTGGATTTTTGCCCGCTGTAACTGAAACAGTGACGGTATGCGAGATTTTAAAAAACAATCTGTCCTTACTTAGTTTATGAACAGTGAAGATTTCATTGCAATTGCCTATTTATCATGCGCAGAAATAGGTATGTCAATGTCAGTCTCTGATGTCAATGAAAACGTGCCCAGATTTTCTCCTTCGTTGCTGTTGGTGTTCCAGGTACTTTTTGTGTTCTGAATGCAGTCGTTCTAGTAGTACAGGTAGTAAACTATGACAATATGTGTAAATATTAACAGTCACAACCAAATTCTAAATAGTTTTACTTAGATAATTTTGTATTTGCTACACCAACGGGGATGTTTCTTATAAAATTTATCATTGCAAATCGAGGTCTTATCCACCGATACAAGAATTTAAAAAAGAAACTATATAATAGCAACACCAAGATGTTTTTAGATTAAGAATGCCTAAGGCAAAAATTAATATATAATTACTCCAATACCAAATTTTCGAATAACATTAATTATAAAACTTATAAGAAAATGAACTCTTAAGAACAAGATGAAATCAAATTTCTATATATCAAAAAACAAAGCCTAAATAAACAACTATATTATACTCATATTGAACAAGGCATATAAATAAAACTATTTAAAGTGAGTTGGTTGTGATTGTGAATATTTATAGAAACTGTATTTGCTACACCAACGGGGATGTTTCATATAAAAGTACACTGTGATTAAGCCTATTCAAATGTGCCCAACCATGGATCATTTTATCTGGCAGCATGTATTCCCCCATATTTTGCATCCTTACCACCCTTCAGATTGTACGAGATGATCAATGCTATTGACAGAGAGAGCACAGATCATGTGGAGAGTGCTACTATACATATCGCACATTTCACTTACATGTGAGACTTCATTCTTCTGCCATTCGAGATGAGGGCATTGCTCTTCTGTGTTGTTATGCAGCACATGTGGCTAGTTGTTTACTGATGTTTAAAGACAGCCTGTCTTCAAGGATAAAGCATGCACACATAGATAAATACATCTGCAAAGTTGTCATGCATGATTGTACCCTGCCTGGTTCACAGTCTGTGGTTGGAACATGCTTCCTAGTTATTGGAATTTTGGTAGTGGTGTAGCGTGACACCAGTAATGCAGCTTTCTACCATACCACAGCCCATGCAGTATAAATGCCATTGCCTCTCCTCCCCTTCACCACAAGCCACAACACAAATATGCACACAGCACATAACTTTCAGGGATGGCAAATGAGATACATAACCTGAGCTACACCACTAACTTCCACAGTTCCAAAAATTTACTTTAGAAATTAATATCATCATTAACTAATAACTTGACATGCACATTCAGTTAAACAATAAATTAAACCTGCTGAATTCTTGAAGACATCGCTAAAGAAATAGGTCATTTTAATAAAATTCACAATATTTTAAACTAACATGCAATACACATTTTTAGATTTACACAAGGATAAATTTATATATATTATTAATGCAAAAAAAAAATTGTGAAGTCCTGAGTTTCTTCCAGTAGTATCTACAGTATCAGTAGTGTTTGAACATGTCCAGTAAATTTGTTACCTGCAAATTGTGAACTTGGTTGGTTGCATTATCATTTGCAGTGAGGTACGTTAAATACCGTATTTACTCGTATGCAAGACAAGGTTTTGTCCTTAATTATGTGACGTCTTATTAAAGTCACTTTTGAAGCACGGAGGTGGACCACACCAAACTCTGAACAGTTCCATGCAGAGTCAAACTAAGGTCTTCATCACCAAATTGTCATGTTTAAACAAAAGAGAGAGCAGAGTATGACTGAGTTAGATGGAACAATCTTCTTTTTGGGACTTTGTCCATTGTCCATCATCTAATTTTTTAAACAAACAAGATGTTTCAGAAGCCAGGTCTGTTTCCATTTTCAGGTAAAGAAGCACCTAAGTTAGTGGACCGTTTAGAGCTACTGTCAGTCACTGAGCACCATAGAAACAATGACTTGTTAAGATACACACCTGAGAACAGTGTAGTCCAATGATAATAACAGGAAATTGGCTGTTAATAAAATTAAAATTTAACCACAGGACTCAAAAATAAAACCTGGACCAACCCACAAATTAAAAATCACATAAAGAGCCATGAACTCAGATTGATCACACATACGTACATACCTACATACATACATACTTACATATGTACATACATTCATTTTGTAAATTCTAAAGACCTGTCGAACTATAGCTGCATACAAAAGAAGTCTGAAATGTGCAATGTACAACACCATAAACATAAGACTAGTATACATTCACAACACAGAAATATTACAAATCCAATCCCAAAAAGAATAAATGTAAAATATAAATAAAAGATACGAAAATTTTAAAGTTATAAATATTACTTATATATTCGTATTGTACATGAAATGTTAAACAAACAAATTCATACAAAAGTGTATTGACAACCAACAAATGCACTTTAATTTTACTGATGTACTTTTACTGTAGTAATGTCACCAACATGTTTCAGCCAGTAATCCAGCCACCTTTGCCGGTCCCGGTGGCCGTGCAGTCTAAGGCGGGGGTCTGCGGCCGCTCGCCTGCTGAGATCGTGGGTTAGAATCCCACTGGGGGCATGGATGTTTGTCTGTTGTGAGTGTTGTGTGTTGTCAGGTACAGGTCTCTGTGACGAGCTGATCACTCGTCCAGAGGAGTCCTACCAACTGTGGTGCTTCGTTGTGTGTGATCAAGAAACCTCAAGAGTGAGGAAGCCATGGCCCGCATTGGACCACAGCGCCACAGGAAAAAAAAAATCCAGCAATCTTCAGGGTAATTTCTTTGATAAAAAATTCAATTGTAATTAAATGTGTCAGAATCACATCACAGTATTAAAAGGCATATAATTTCTAGTTAAAATTTACTGTTGAATATTAGACTGAAATATGGGTGACTATAAAATATCAGAAGTAAAAATTCTTTCAAGTGGAGTGATGTTTAAAGTAGATACATGTGAGTTATAATATGTAATAAAACTTATAATATATTTGTTAACTGCAGTTGGGTTGACACCCGGTGGATGTAGTACAGTACAGTACACATTTACACACAAACAGTACACAGAAAAACACATTGAAACAGAATACCCAGAATGGAACATACATAACAATAAAAATACATAGCGTAACAATAAGAATACATAATTTACAAAATTAAACAGAAGCATACAAAACATAAACCATATTTACAATGATACAAAATAGAACCAAAAGAATATGACAAATTGTGATAAGCAAAAGAGTCATATAAGCAGCAAACCTTACATCATCTACGTATCTTCTAATAGTGATAGACACCCGTTCACTAAGACCTGCACTGCACTTCACTACACATGTCGACACTTCGCTGCTTCCCATTTAAACTTCACCCACCTACACTTCACTAAACTTCACTACCCTCTCATTTGGCTTAACCCCATTTAAATTTCAATTTGTATCATTAGTAAACTGAGCAGCTTGCTTTTGTACTCAGTCTAACACATTAATCTGTCCTTCTCTGCATGGATCCCAGCATGTAGCCCCATATTGAAGATTTTTGTGATTTTCCTATATATTATACAATTATCAGCAAAGAGTCCAATATTAGGATCCTTGTTCCTCCAAATATCATTTACATACATTAGAAATAGTAGTGGGCCCAAAACGCTCCCTTGCGGCACATCCAAGGAAGTCAAAGTAACCTCAGGTGTGCCATGAGGGAGCATTTATATATATATATAAAATATTTAATATCTAGTACTGTATTACACACACACATACACACATATATATACATATTTTAGTACATTACTAGATATTAAATGGGGACCGCGGTAGCACAGTGGTTAAGGTGCTGTGCTACAAATTGGAAGGTCACTGGTTCGATCCCAGCTAGTGTCAGCGAATTTTTCATTGACATAAAATCCTTCTGATCGCACTATGGCCCTGGGGTCGACTCAGCCTCTAACAGAAATGAGTACCAGGAGTATTTCCTGGGGTAAAGGCGGCTGGTGCGTAAGGCTGACAACCTTACCACCATCCTGTGCCTTTTTCATGAAATCTGGGAACCTTAACTTCCTGGAACCCTCTGGGGCCCCTCCGGGCCTGTAATGGGACTGCTTTATCTTTACCTTTTACTAGATATTAAATGATTGGAAATTCTGAGAAAAGTGAAATGATAATTCAGTTATGTACCAGAATGTATCACGATGTGTTGTCTGGATGGTGCACTACTCAGAACTGAAGTGAGGTGTCTGGAGGGGGTTGATTGTAGGGGGTTATGCGCATTATGCCGCTGTATGTCATAGATTAATTTGAACAAGGGATTCTTTTCTTTTTGGGTTTGTTCTTGAATAATCATGTTGTGTTGATGAAAGAATTGAATGTAATAACTTTCAAAGGTGTTCATCCTTTTATTTTTCTGTACAGAATGTAATAAAGGCATTCATAGTGGTAAGGGCATTCATAATGGTTTCCATAAGTCCATATTCATGTGCACTGTGTAGGATGTGGATGGCATATGTTGATTGTCGGTTGTTGGATGTGATGTAACAGATGTGTGCTTTGAATCTTAATTCTAATCTACATCTTGTTTGCCACAGAATATGAAACATACCAAACATAATACAAATTAAAAATTTAAAATATCACTTATGTGTATTATTTGTATGATGCTCAAAGAATTTTAAATTGCACCCTGTTATTTCTAAGATTCTTGATATTACTTGGTAAACTATTAAAGCTCTTCATAGCAGAATAAGAAATGCCTCTCTGAAAACATGAAAAATATAGGAAAACACAGCTGATTTTTGTTCCTGACATCCAGTCCATGTTCAGATAAGACACAACATGAAAATCCAGAACACATGTATTTTAAGATTTGTACCACCACTAACACCGTCTGTGGAGATAATTGTGAGTCTTCATGGGTTCAAGTAAGTTTATAAACAATGAAATATAAATGTATCTTTTAGTCAATGTGGATCATTATGGCATGGTAGTGCATCTCACCAGAAGTAACTGTGATGGGTTTTAAGAAGTGCTAAGTGGATGAGACAGATAGATTTGCATTGGGTTCGAGCCCTTATGGTTTCGATGCACCTAGGCCTTATAGACAGGCCCTTTGTGCCCCATGATCTGATGTCAGCTCAGGAGAGCCCTGTTCCTTTACCAAAGTTCCAGATGGCTTCCAAACTTAAAATCTTAATGCCCTCTGGGTCCAAGAAAGGAACCCAGATATACTACCCTTTTCTCTCAAAAAGTCCCGGCAAGCAAACCCCCTCCAGGTTCCCCAACGGGGCCCCTATGGAGAGGGATACCTGCTTACAGGGAATTTTTACGTCTCTTTTGATATATCTCTTTAACATTTCTTTCAGGGTCCCCAGTAAAAGAGCCCTCCCTCCAGGTCCCCCTCACGGAGCCCCCTCGGAGAGAGACACCTGTTCCTGGAGCTCTCCTTGATTCGTCACTCAAAGTCCCTGGTATACGAGCCCCTCTCCTGATTCCATGTTCCCCTCGGACATAAAGGGGCCCCTATGGAGAGAGATGCCCATATCCAGAGCCTTTCTTAACATATCTTCCAGGGTCCCCAGTAAAGGAGCCCTCCCCAGAGGTCCTCCATACTGAGCCTCTTCAGAGAGAAATGCTCCCTTCCTAGAGCCTCCTTCATCCAACTCTTAATGTCCCTGGTAGATGAGCCCTCTTCCAGGTTCCCCAGTGGGGCCCCTATGGAAAGAGATGCCATCTCCAGAGCCTTTTCTACCTATCCAGGTTCCCCAGCAAGGGAACCATACACAGAAACGCCCCACCTCAAGCCCCTTTCAGCCATCTCTCAAAGTCCCCGGTAGACAAGCCCACTTCAGGTTGCCCAACTGAGCCCCCATGAATAGAGATGCCTGTCCTGAGAGCCTTCCTTTCATAACCCAGGGTACCAAGTAAGGAGCCCTCCCTTGAGGCCCTCCACAGTGAGCCTCTTCAGAAAGAGAGATGCCCCATTCCTAGAGCTCCCTTCAATCATCTCTCAAAGTTCCCGGTCCATGGACCCCCTCCCATATCCAGAGCCTTCTTTTACACTTCCAGGTTCCCCCAGCAGAGCTCCCGTAAAGAGAAATGCTCCATTTCCAGAGCCCTCCTCCCACTCTCTCTCTCACAGTTCCTTGTCAACGGACCCCTCCCCAGGTTCCCCAACGGGACCCCTACAGAGACACCCATCCATAGGACCTTCTACATCCCATCCCCAGAAAATTCATCTTTCCCTCGGAGTCCCTGGTAAGGGAGCCCCCTCCATGTTCCCTAACAGGATCCCCATGGACAAGGATACTCCATCACCAGAGCCACTGGTCTGTTTATTCATTCATTCATGTATGTCTGCTAGAGTCCCCAAAAAGGAGCCCTCGTACATATGGGGAAAAACATAAGGTCATCGTCCATGGAGCCCCGTGCAGAGGGAAGGCCTACATACAATGGGGTGTGGCCTGGTTCCCCAAGGGGATTGTTAACGACCCTGCTATCTCTACCCCAGTGCCATGCAACCCTCAGCACGATACCTTCCACCTTGGCTTTGGTAGACCAGAGCCCCTTTAGCATGAGTCAGAGCAACCCACATCAGGGTATACCCTCCACAACTGTTACCGCCTCCCACGTGACCCAGGGTAGAATGGAGTATGAATATATGATACCCTCAGGTACGCACGAGGTGTTGCATTTATGGGAGGCGGATGAGACTGATGATGATATGTTGTGGAATGACAGTGAAGAGGATGGGTATGTTAGGAGTGAGTGTGATGAAGACGAAGACACTGACTGTGAAGATGGAGACAGTGACACTGGTAGAGGTAGACAGAATGATGATTGGCACCTACAGCCAAAACATGTAGCCGTGAAGAACTGATAAAACTAGTGTTGTGTGTGACTAATTTAATACCTGTGATTTGTTAACACCAACAAGGATGTGTCATCTTAGAAAAGGACATTGGAAAGAGTATGTAGTCAAACACAACTATGTCAATTAAGATGTATTTAATGACTGTACTAGACAGCTACATGTTTCGGCCTTTACTGACCATCTTCAGGTTGTCTTCAAGAGAACTTAAGGTCCTACTATATACATTGTGCACGCATGTGATGTAGAGATCTCTACATATGGGCCTTATTGCGTAATGTATATAGTAGTACCTTAAGTTCTCTTGAAGACAACCTGAAGATGGCCAGTAAAGGCCGAAACATGTAGTTGTCTAGTATAGCCATTAAATACATCTTAATTGACATAGTTGTGTTTGACTACATACCCTTTCCA
>Ga0136643_10010787_pt1 | contig 13512 bp, 8 predicted proteins | sample TergutLab28metaG_FD_96883 | JGI IMG/M metagenome (GOLD analysis project Ga0136643, IMG submission 96883) | Labiotermes labralis P1 segment gut microbial communities from Petit-Saut dam, French Guiana - Lab288 P1 (version 3) (version 3) | ecosystem: Host-associated > Arthropoda: Insects >...
AGCATCGTCGGTGCTTTATACCACAAGCTGTAAACACAGTCTAGTGCTCCTGAGGATGGGCGAAATTATTGCCCGAAACATGTTGAGCTGATTGAAATTATTAATAAAATTATTATTGTTGCATCTAGTTGGCTGTTTATATTATTATAGATTTTCGTAAAATACTGAAGTATCAAATTTAATGAAAATCCGTCCAGTGTGAGGCGAGTTGTCCAATGTGGACGGACAGACAGATATGACGAAGCCAATAGTCGCCTTTCGCAATTTTCCGAACGCACCTAAAATGACGTAACTTCTGGTAGGTACGATTTGTCAATACGCAATATACACTGCGGTTTTTTTAAATCTACATAAATTTGATGTATTCACGTAATAATATGGCGCAGCCGGTATAGCGACTCGCTACGGGTTGAAGGGTTCGGGAATCGAATCCCGGTAGAGGTGAAATTTTCCGCAACCGTCCAGACCGGCCCTGGGGCCCACCCGGCTGTCTTACCGGGAGTAAAGCAGCCGAGGCGTGCAGTTGACCACCAACTTTCATATAGCGCTGAGATTAAAGAAAGAGTAGAGCTATACCTCTACTCCCTCTGTGGGCCTTCATAGTCTGTTATAGGACGAACTTTACATTAATTCGAAATGCTCTTGCTGCATTTATTTACCTCGGAAACTTCAATTGCGTTGTGCTTTAATACAAAAATATTCATTTTAATTTATCAGGACGTACGGCATTCCCCTTTGGGGTACCGCAAGTAATTCCAACATCGAAATACTGCAAAGATTTCAAAATAAAGTCCTCAGATCAATCGTCAACGCTCCATGGTATGTACCGAACACTATTTTACACACCGATCTACAGATACTCACTGTTAAAGCAGAAATAACTAACTTCAGCACCAAATACCGAGAAAAACTAATCACACATCCCAACAAACTCATACCCGCCATACTAGAAGAAGGACCAAGAAGATTAAAACTTTTCAAACCAACTGAACTAACCACAAGGTTCTCATAAGCATCGTAAACAGGTACGAGAATATCTGATGTGAGGATATTCAATGGAATATTACTCCACAGGTCATGCGATATCAGCGTAGGATATAAGGTTAAGAGTACTTATAGTCTGTAATAGACTGGCGGTACAATAAAGGAGACAATAAAAAATTTATCAGAAGCCTGTTCGGTTTCATTTACGTCAGCCATAACGCTTTTCCTATGAAACAGTTTTAATAGTGTTCCCCGATCTCCATCTCAGTCTTCCAGGAGCGCATTACTCAGCGTGTTTATTCAGTAAACAGTACACGTAAGTGTTTTTCCGACCCGTGCAGGCTACACGTCAAAGTCATCGCAGTATTCCAACAATACCAAAACATTACTTATTTACTTAGTTTTGTCGTATTCTTTTTCGTACAATTGCTATTATAATCCGTAACCTTGGATGAGCCACCGTGTCGCTATTTGCATAATCGTTTTTCTGGAGTAAACAGAAATGTTCTTGCCGTATCTCTCGACTGTGCTTATCACACATGACTCCTACATGACATTGTGATATACTTCATTTCAGTAGTGGCAGTAAATCGCCAACAGGTGGCACGCGCGTGGCGGATGTCAGTCGACGCTTCGATTCTCAGTTGGAAACCAGCTGTGATGGTGTTTACGTCGGATCAGCGTGCACGGTGATCACACTGTTATAGTTATTTTTATTGTCATCGTTGTGTGCACACAGAAAGATGCCGCAGGGACACCAGAGCCTTCGGTACCAGCGTCATGAACTGGGATACCAGCATACTCTGGTAAGTCCCGTAAAGCTTTGTTGAAAAAAGTCGCCGTGTAATTTGACGTGATGTTCAAGATTCGCAAAATTTCCCTCGATCTTATTTAATGTCCCCATTTGATCAGTGCAGGCGTGAGTTTGACAATATGACGGACGCATCGCATTGATGAATATCGTAAGCGCGGCTTGCTGTGTTTGCAGTTTTCCACGTGTTCTTCAGTGTTTGTAAGTTGAAGTAATCTAATGGAGCCGGTCGATTTTTAATTCCGACTTGCATTGGGATGCTTCAGCTGTTGGAAGGCGAGGTGTGGAAAGTAATTGGCTTGCTCAAGTTTGCTTACTGCAATAGGTCAAGGTCGAACTGCTTTACAGTAACATGGGTGTCAGGTAAGATCTTAGGTTTTTTTTTCATTTTTTTGTGATTGTGATGTGCAAGGTGAATGTGCGCTCTGGAAGGTCGGGCATTCCGTATAATGGTCGAACTTCCTCTCTTGGTAACAGTTAAACATCTGCATGAAAGGAAATATTTTTAGAATGAAGAAACTACATTTCTTGGCTAGGCAGTATATCCAGGGTCGTGGCAAGGGATTTTGGTTTGTAGACTGGTTCTTATTATCATGAATTGCCAGGATTTATGAGAAGATAGAATTTCTTCTTAAACTTACTTCGAATTAGCAGTCGTATCGGTTTGTAATGTTTGCCTTTGATAATGACAACATTATCGGCATTGCTGAGTTATGGTACCAGTGGGTTTGAGATATTTAACGACCCTGAATTAACGTAAGAAGTAAATGGAAATCCAGTTAGAATTTACGTACGGCTTACATCTTCAGGGTAGAAGACACTCTTCTCATCCTACGCTTTTCTACCCAGAAGATGGAGGAAGAACGTTCCTGCACAATGTTATTAAATTCTGTCACATACCAGAAGACGGTAATATTCTGAGATGTTGCCAGGAACAAAGTCAGATCTCGCTAATGAATGCCCAGTCCCTATATATTTACGATCCATTTTAATATTTTCCTGTCATCTAAGTCTAGGTCTCCCAGTGGGTTTTCTTACCTGAAGATTTTCCATATAAAACTAAGTATGTATTTCTCGTCTCTACCATGTCCCTCAAATCTAATCATTCTTGCAGTACTTCAGATTCTCACAACGGTGCTGATCAAGGTTCAGGTCTGCATGGCATCGTAACATACAAGACTTGGAGCTGATCTTCCTTAATTAAATCGTGTGAAGATTGTTTACACTGTGTTATATTTTCCCTGATAACGCTCGGAACGATATCAAAACCGTTTTTCTGACAAGGGTATATTTTATTTTTCTACAACATATCGTGATGCATTGCAGAACATTCATTCCAAAAGCTTATTGCTTAATCTCGTACATCAGGTTTATCTTTATCTTTAACTTTAAAATAAATATTCAAACACGACTCATATGAAGCTGTCTGAAGTACAAGTGATGTAAACTCAAGTCCCCTTTTGCTAATTTGGTGGTACATTCTGTATTTTAAGATGTCTTGTGTGTATTGTTGTTAGTGGTCTTGTGTGTATTGTTGTAGTTGTCTTGTGTGTATTGTTGTCATCTTACGTCTATTTGTTGTGCTATGTGTGTATTGCTGTTTTTACTTTAGATGTCGGACTGCTGGTTAGAAGTCAGTATTCAGAAGGTCCTGCGACCGGCCACCTCGACGCAAGTTTTTCTTGGTTTCTCTTTGTCTATAAGCACATGCTGAGATGGTTCCCAAGATTCCAAGTTGCCTCTACATGCTTCTCGTGTAGCCCTCACGACTTAAATTTATTAGTAACCAATTTCATATTTTGTATACATGTAATATAACCACTACCATCGGGTGACAAACCAATTGCAGTTAATAAATATATTATTATTTTATTAATAACCTAAATTATCGACCAATCCTGCCGTATTTTCCCGATTCGTTTTTCATTAACTGTCGGGTCGTTTCGGCACTGTATACTTTGAGCTGTTGACGGATGTTATGTAAACCATAAATAAATACATAGATAAATGCACGCCTCGTCGTATGTCGTCTCTCAAACCATTGAAATATTTTGGCGAAATTTGGTATAGGATGTGTGTGCCGACAGTAAGCGTACTGGTTGAGTGAGGTCTGCGTTCTTATGGGCCGTTACGCAGCTTTGGGATATGCTGCCAGTCCCGACCAGCAGGATATCCTAAAACGTCGGCATAAAACTGCTGTTCACCACTGCCTAACGGCCCAAAACAATGAAGATTTCATTCATTTCGCGGCCGAGGCCTGAAATCACGCATATCGGTTGAATATAAATGTCTGTACCCACTTCTTGTCTCCTCATCCTCTTTCTCCTCCTTCTTCAACACTAGAACCCATTAAGTTTGGCCTTGGCTTCCTTCGAAATATATGCCCATTCTGATCTGTCTAAACCTCTTATTTTCCATCTTTTTGCACCAATATTCCTCAAGTCTATTTCGACATCTCAGATCGACCTTAAACTAAGTCTTCCTTTTTTTCTCTCAAATATCTGTACGGGTGAAAAATACACAATGTAAATGAAGCTTAAGCTTAATGTAAACGAATACGTGCATAAACGAGTTAGGAAATTTAAGCATAACACAATAATTCTGGCGCTCTTTCTGCACGTTGCTTGGTTTTATCGAATATCTTATTCCGAAGACGTGTAAGGGGACATAGAACATCTGCTGCGTTCCTCTCTTCAACTTGTGATCCAGACATTTCTCCTTCCGTTAAACATGTAGTGGCCTGAGGTGGAGATGCGCGTACAAACGCACGTACGTGTTTACGTAAAACTCCCGCTCTTTATTCCAGTTCTAAGAGAAGCTGGAATCGGCCAACAATTTATGGTGTAGTTCCTCAGTATCAATACAATAATCTAGTGTAGGATTTTAGTTTCGAATACATAAGTTGTACATATAGTCTTGTAATGGATTGATTGTATAATAAAAGGAGGCATATATATATATATATATATATAATGACAATACGAGCAGCACTTCTGGAGTTCTGACATGTATATTTCGCAACGAAACTATTCTTCCCTTTCTACCTTTCATTTCCGCAGCTTTCTGGGTCACAAAGCTGAGTCCTGAACTACATACAGACAAATGGGCGCAGGTTTGTTGTCTTCTGGCATATGGCGCCTTGTCCATCTGTCCATACATGTCGCTACAGTCCCGTCTGGGCCCTGACCTCTCTCAGAAGACGCCTTTCTCCATTCTTCTCTGTCTGTTGCTCGTCTCCTCCATCCTTTATTCCTAGGATCTGTGACGTGTCCTTCCGGACGACGTCCTCCCAGCTTGTTATTGCTTTTCTGTGGCGCCGTGTCATCTCGTATACATTCTCGTATACATTTACTGATTGTTGGTGCAATCTGCCGTGTCCATCCTCAGCCTGTCTTTGTAAATCTACCGAAACTTACTGCGTAGTGCGAAACGAGTAGATATAATTGGGGTTTACAGCTTCCACTTTATGTTTCGCAACATGGCTTTTATTTAAGAAAATAAAGTAGAAAGCACACCATATGCATGGCGTGATTTGAGGATTCTATGTGCAGGCTGACTGGTGGCATCCTGTGCTTCTGTACATAGGTGACAGTTGACGTTTAATTAGCACACTTCTGCTAAATGGACGAGCGTTACAGAATATCAAAACTCACAGTCATCATAACTCTTAGTAAGGACGTAGTAAAAAAAAAACGCATATTTTTTTAGTCTGTATGTGTGGGCGGATTCGGATTAAATTTGGTGAAGGTGATTTACACTGGATGATGTTGAGGTGATACGTATAGCACACCTCGAGAAATATGTGCCAGTCATCAGGTGGTTTATTTATTCCTTTAATTTGAGGGACATTGTTCAATCAACATGGCTTGAAGTAACAGTTAACGTAGTTACAGCGAATGAAAGCGGGGCGCCCGAGCCAATGCTGATACAGTGGAAAAAGTTTCCGATATCGTTTTTCTACAAAAATGTGGTGCTGCTTTATTGTGGATCATCTGATTGGGCCATCCAGTCTCGAGGGACGTTTAACAGTACACAGCCTCCTACATTTCGTACAGGACGTGCTGCAGTACGACACCACTCTTCCACCTTTCTATCACGTCACAGATTACTCGAATCGGTGTTATGGAAATTGTTGGATTGGTCGTGGGTGTCCGTATGCCTGACCACTTTGTCGCCAGACTTGACGAACCTCGACTTCTACCTGTGATGATAAATGAGGGTACTGATTTATCAGAAAAAAATCGCAGGAATAGAATGAACTCTTAAAGCGTTCGGGATGGTGCTTCTGCCATATGGAATAATCATAACAGCGTACGGAGGGTAACATGTGATATATTAAATTGAGCTTGCTTGTACATAGCCAGTGCGAAGCAATTTCGAACAGCAAGAAAAGTTATGACAAGTTACGTTAAAACATGTCTACGCAACGGTTGATGTTTCAACTCGCTTTACTGCAACATTTTCCCTCAAAATAAAGCAGTAAATAATCACTTGAAGATTGACTGACATTTCGAGAGACATTCTGTGCACAGGGTCTGTATAGCGTCGTGTTAGAGTTAAAAACAACTCCTCGAGAGTGCGATGTACTCTCTTCATTAGCTAAAAACAGAAATCATGAAACCTACTCTGCTGGTAAAGTATTCCATATAGTCAACAAAGACAATGTTTTTACTGATAAGTCAACTATATTTTCATTATTGTGAGCTGCAAAGTTTGAGGGCTAAATGAAAATCTTCAGGCCGTAAAAGCGACAAATGCCAGACGTACCTTACTGTACGGATAATGTTAGTAATTAACCAACTTAATGCACAAATTCTTATTTTATAATAAGTTCATATATGCCACGTGTAGGTGGCCGTCTGGAGCACCTGTGCACCGGACGGTCATCTACAGAGTGTCATGATATCAGATGCTGTATAATACAATTTTGACCTCTTGATGATGAGCACGTTGTGCTCGAAACATGTAGAGGCGTATAATGAACTTATTATAAAAGAAGAATTTGTGCATTAAGTTGGTTTATTGCTAGGAGTATACGGAGATGCACGGTCAGCAAAACATCAAAATTACTGTAAGGATTTTATATTTTAAGTAATTTTGCTTTCATCGTACGTGTAAAAAGGTAAGGTAAAGTTCACCGTTGTACAGGCACTGAGGCTCTGTACAGGCCGTACGGCCCACAGGGGGAGTAGAGGTATAGCCCTACTATTTCTTGACAACGGCACTAGAAGGGGGTGAAGGGTCAGCGTCACGCCCCGACCGCTCTTTACCCCCGGGAAAGACCCGGTACCCCTTGTACACGAGGCTGGGTGGGCCCCACGGCCGGTCTGGACAGGTGCGGAAAATCTCCCCCCCCCACCGGGGTTTGATCCCCGGACCGTCCAGCCCGTAGCCAGTCGCTATATCGACTACGCTACACGGCCCACATCGTACGTGTAGTGTTCTTAAAACCACCCTAGCAACTTACTTAAAATCTGAAAACTTAATTCTGTGCACGTATTTCATTATTGTCAGCTACTTGTGCATATGATTTTGTTTGTCATTTTCTCTTTCGTATGGTCTGGCGGTATTTGTGTCTGAGGTTATGTCATTTGTGCTGCCGATGATGGCGTTTTAGCACCGACACACCCTGCGGACAGTAATGAATATCTTATTGTTGAGTATGTTGATTTCAAGGAATGTTGAACGAATATTACACACGACAGTATACATCCACGTACAGCTGCTTGGTTTGGTCTGTCAGGTTGAGATTATATTTATTTACGGATACAACCGAATAGGTTTCGTGGTGTTTGACCCTATCTGATGACAAAACAGAGGCGGCTTCCGAAACGTCGTGCCTTTGTAACAACAAGCAGGATAATGAAAACCCAAGTCTAATGTATAGTATGCGTCTCCTAGTTAACACACCTTCGTTACAAGCATTTAGATTTAGTAAAATATGTGAAGAATCTATTTTCGGCCAGGTTTGTCGGTCATTGTTGCCATAAGAAGATGAATGAAGTTCGTTCTCTGCAACGTATGGGTAAATTTTTGTTTTGGTGAATGTGATTACGCTCGCAGTTAACTCTAATGGAAAGTTATCAGTACAAACAAATGTTTTACGACTCGTTAATCAGTGTTGTCTGTTCAGAGATAGAACCCCCCCCCTCCCCGCGATTTTGCCATTGAACTACTGACCTACTTCTCTGACTGTGGCAAAATATGTTCTACTTAAATTTAAAAATTGTTATATAAATTAGATTTTGTGCCAGATCGGTGTGTGAATGTTGCCAGAAAAAAGATAATTTTTCTGTTGTTCCAAACGCACCCACTTGTTTACCTCGGACACTATTACACAACCAACAGCTTCTTGGTTTGTGGAATAAAAGAGCTAAGGGAATTACAATGGGCTGACCTTGTGGCACGTGTGACTAGACAAATATTTGGGTGGGTTTAGTACAAGGAAACCGCATATCACTTTCCTTCGGAAGGTCGCCAGTTCGACCACCGACTGGAGAAAGTTCAAGTTGAACAGAGTTTTCCACGTTTTTCCTCAGTAAGTGTTGTTGAGTAGTGGGATAGAACCTCAGTGTATCCTACCAACATTTTATTTCAAAATCGGCCCCCCCCCCTTATCATTCATCACTTTGTCTCACTGAGTGTTGCATAAACTTAAAGTTGGTGTGGCGTCGTACAAGTCGAATAAACAAAAAACAAATTGAGATCTCAGTTTTCCACAAATGAGACATTTTATATATTTCTTTTTTATGTTTTATATTGCACAGGTTCAGCCTGACGATGACCGATTAAAAAGTCGAAACATGTCGCTTTATAAAGCACTTGAAAACTTGGTTGTGTTGACTATTCCGTATATAACTAGAAATAAACAAAAGCTAGCATTTTTAGAGGGAATATGCAACGTTCGGAGACAGCGAGGCGTTGTGTGTGGTTACAGCTACTGGATTGAGCTGACTCATGAAACGGGGTTTTTAATAGTTTTGACCCCTTGATATTTACGCTTAGTAGTTCAGTAGTGGAACAAGACTTCGCTGCCCTACATGAGTACGGATGTACATGAAAATATGCGTTATTGTTAGAAATATGTACTAATAACAAACTTCTGATCTTCAAAGGCTGGGTTTATTGGTTTAAAAGAAGTCGACAGTCAGCAGGAATAATACTGATAAATAATCAAACAATGTTAAAGGGAAACAAAATAATTGTTAAAATTAAGCGTTTCCCCCATAGTTCGCAGCTAGTAAAGTATACAAAACTTGTTCAAAATTCTCCGATTCAGACTAGTGACATTTCTGTCTAAGAAGCAATTTACACACCGAAAAAAACTTTCAATGTCCACGGAAGTAACTGTCGCATATTTGAAGTACGGGGGTTCAACATTAGACTTCTGCAGAGATTTCTGTTTCTTCTCCTTTCAGACATTTTTGAAAGCTTTCATTCAGAAGTATTCAGCATTCCGGCGGAATGCGGCATCCCACTTTCTTCTCCCTTACTCACTTTTTCAGTGCTGGTCTTAATTTCTTCAAGTTCAAAAATGGCCACGAGTCCTGCTGTGTAAACTGGATGCTTCTAGTTCAGTTATGTCATTCAGATGTGCAGAGTTTTATCTTATGTATGCAATTTATTGCTCGTTATCAACTTTCACAACTTCCCTCACCAAAGCCACACAAACTACACCGCCAATGCCTGGGTATGCCTGAATAATTTCTTTAATACCTCCAAGCTTCTCGCTAAAGTATTTAAGCGCCTTCAGCCACAGAAAACAGCGGGTCAAGACAGAATGTTTATCCTGGCGGCAGGGTGTAATTTTCTCTGTGAAAGCGACAAGCATCTTTGGTGCTAAACGGATCACTTTCTTCGTGTTTTAACCTTTTAAAGCCTACCGGTTGGTTACGTGATGCACCAACAATTTTAACATTCAACAATTTACGCTCTGCCCACACTGTATTTATGTGTTTTGTATTTTTCTGAGAATGAACAACCACTTCTGCCCCATATAACATAAAGTAATTGGTTTTTATAACAGAGATGAAAAGTTTTTACTGCGCAGTACGGACTGGGTCTTTAAATAAAGCAGTCAGCGCTTCGTCTTTAGAGGGTATAAAACAGTTAACTAAAAAAAAAATTCCAATTTACTTGGCCAGTCTATCCAGGCCATGATCTGAGCATGTTATACGTATTAAATATTGATGAGATATCTGTGGACGTTTTGGTGCAGCCACTATATGGGGCTACGGTATTTGTTCCGTGCACAGAACACAAATATTTGTATAGTCCAAGTTATTAGGATTTAAAGTGTACAGTTCTGTGTTGCAGGATGAATTTTATTGGTCATTCGGAAAGACCAAGGTTTTGTGTAAGAGGATGGGGATTGGAATGGTTTCCTCTTTCCGTTTTCGAAATATTAGGTGTCTAATGTACATACCAATATCGCCTGTAATATTATTATCATCACTGCTACAACTATCTCATTTTATTTAGATTCTAGGTAATTTTTTTGGTAATGCTAATTCTGAGGGAATGAATTGGTTGCCATAGAAAATCTCCTCTCTCAACCCCCCCACCACCAAAAAACTCGGATTTTTTGTGGAATATGTGTTGCCACAAGAGCTTAGCGCACGTCTGAATTGAAATGATACCTTTTCCACGAGAACGTTTTTTGTTCCACCATTGCTTTGTGGCTATTTTTCTGCACGTGCTACAGTATAAATTTGTAGCTGCGCTTGAATCCAACTTTCCTTGAAAAGCGTTCCTTATAATAACTCAGAATGACATTAGAACAGGTTGTAACATTCCTGCAATTGAAATTTATGCTGACGTCATAACGAATGGTGCGTTATATGTACTGCAGTACCGTACTGACGAGAGTCATCTCGACATCTAGAGTCGCACAAGGGAATTCTGTTACCATTGGCTGTATATTTGCACGCGTGGCGTTGTGTAACTTTAGCTAGAAAAGAAGACAAGCCCTTTGAAATGTAACTGAACTCACAGCAACACAGAAATTGATACAAAACGAAGAACAAAATAATATAATTCGAAGAGAACACGTGATAATTTTTTAGTACTTTTCAAATGCACTTTTGCAAACATATCTTTAGATGTTGTTAATAACAGTGATCAATAACACTCAATCAGACTCTCGAGAGATAAAATAATTAGATTGGTTTGTAGTTCTTGATATTGTCAGAGTGAAATGTACTGGTCATAAATCCACAGTTTGACTGTCGTACTGTAGAATTGCGGTACTCTTCCTCAAATAAAGTAATATCTGACGTATATGAATAGTCAGAGGCTCAAGTACAGCTCCATTGAGTATTTGTTTAAGGATATTAAGTGTTTAGTACACGTTGACACACAAGCAGTCTAAAAAGAAAAAAAAGTTATAAGTAACAGAATGCTAAAATAGGCTTTGGCGTCAAACATTCATTTTAGCTATTATGAAACTGAATCTTTTTACACGCGCTTGAATGAAATATTCAGTTCTTTGACACAAAATATACGTACTCCTTATACCCCATCATGAAATAAATAGGCATTTTCATAGCTGAGACTCTTTGCGTTACGTCACTACACAAAACTCAATCGCTCAATCAGGCCTGTGATAGCCTGTTCGCCTTGTCAGTAAATGCGTGTGGCAGGTATTCTGTGCGGATATTCGAAATGAAAGGAATAGAGTAATCAGTTATATGTCTTGCTGCTCTGTTTGTTATTTCCTTCTGCCTACCACGCACCCACTTCTTGTACTTGGGGGGGGGGGGATTTTATATTGCAGTTTATATATGAAATCTGTCCCATTATTCGTGAGACAGAAACTTAATAAAGAGTGCAGCGAATTAAATGTAACAGCCCTTGCGTGTATATATCATGCCACCGTTTGTCCTGACTGTCATATTTGTATACAACCCGTGCAATAGATTCGACTTCATTAAATCACGCACTAAATGAACAATGGTTCGCCTGTTGTGTAACGTCATCTGAATCATTCAGTGACGTAAGACGCCGTGCCTTCGCGCGGACAGTGAGAGGGGGGGCTCCTGTTATCAGCAGGTTATGCAACACGTCAGACTTGCAGCAACCCGTGGGTCGAGGTCCTCTCCTCATCCCATTGTATCCCTGGTATGCGAAGTACACCTCACATACGCACTGAGACTGGATAATGACTTATTTGTTTATCGACACTGTACCAGTTACAGTAACTTATTTAGTGTCGAATTATAAGAATGATTATGAGGAAGAACGGGAAAGCGCTGGAAAGGATGTGGTTAGGCATTTTTCCGGTGTTGATCCAGTATTCATGTGGAGGTGTTAAAAAATTTGTCCCTCAGTTGCGTGCTTTGGAATATGATCAGTAGAGTTTCGACGGGAAAGCAACACCCTGCAGCTAGCTGTATCGGTGACGTGGGAGCTGCTACACCCGTCATTTCGTTCATGTGACCTATTTGTTTCGCTTTTCATGAAAAGGATGGGAATCGTATAAGGCAGTGTTTCTCAATATTTGTGAGACTGCGGCCCGGTAAATTCTTTTTTCATAAGGCGAGGTCCCAGTCCAACAAATTTACTCGTAAATACCTTTACATTAAACTAACATAAGTATTAATAATTAATTATGGCATAATCATAAAGAGTATTAGTACAATTATGTATACGGTGTGGCATGTTGACAAATATAAAATTTACATTTAAATTAGTTACCAATCACTGGACTATTGAAATCTTGTAGCATATTGTAGTTTCCTCAGGTCAACATCCGTGTCTGAGTTTTCGACACATTCACGAATATTTTTCTCCTCAGAATATTTCTACTCTAAAACATTTATTAATGAAAATTGCTTAGAAAACTAAAATGACAAATTCCAGGAGAACCTGTCTCTGCCTGGTATAATTGATGCCAGGGTCCAGTACCGGGCGTCGGCCCGGCGATTAAGAAACACTGGTATAAGGCAGCACTGAAGGCAGCGATTTGTAAAAGTGCTGAAACTCTGATGTTTTGGTTTAGTCGCCATAATTCAACCTACGAGAAACATAAATTCTTACAGTAAAAGAATCCGCCAATAATTTTTATTATTTATTTATTTATTTTCGCGAGGTAGTAAGCAGCATCTCGCGGGCCGAATGTCGCCCGCTGGCTACTAATTGAATAGTCGTAGTAGAGAGACGCTACGTCCAATATCCACTGAAAACGCCCACAAATCTCAAACGACCAACTGCGTATCAGACAGCAGAGCTTTTTCGTCGGCTGTTTACAACAGCAGGGAGTGGTCATCCGTCTACAGATTCTTGGAAGAACTGCGGAAGTCCTGCCATTTCACAAATGTTTCCTTGTACGTAAGCACACTGCGAAACAAAATGAAACTTCATGGTAATTGACCAACTTAATGCACAAATTCTTGTTTTATAGTTTCTACGTGTTTCGAGCACTGTTGTGTCGAAACATGTAGAGGAATATAATAAACTTATTATAAAACAAGAATTTGTGCATTAAGTAGGTCAATTACTAAGATGATACTGAGATGCACGGTCAGCAAAACATAAAAAAAGAAACTTATCATCCTTATTGTCGTTGTCATAATAATAATAATAATAATAATAATAAGCAGTACATACAGACAGAGAAGTTACAGCAAATGGGCCAGATATAATAATTAAAAACAAAAAAGAGAAAACATGCACACTGATAGATGTGGCAATACCCGCAGACAGAAATGTTGTGCAAA
>Ga0136643_10010789_pt1 | contig 13511 bp, 5 predicted proteins | sample TergutLab28metaG_FD_96883 | JGI IMG/M metagenome (GOLD analysis project Ga0136643, IMG submission 96883) | Labiotermes labralis P1 segment gut microbial communities from Petit-Saut dam, French Guiana - Lab288 P1 (version 3) (version 3) | ecosystem: Host-associated > Arthropoda: Insects >...
CAATGAAAATATGTAGAGCGTCTTACAGAAATAAATAAATTGTGAAACGTTGCATCTTGTTGGTTGTACTCTGCGAATATATTAGCGATGCACGGACCTATGAATGTTAAAAATACAGAAGACGCTCGGCCTCAAGAAGTATATTAAACATTTATGACAATCCAAATGCCATCATTCTGTTCTACACTAGGAGAAAGGCCTTGGAATTATGAACAAGCGTGGCAGTGAGCATGCTTGCGGGCTCCAGGGTAGGAATTGCGTAGACCGGAGGTGCGGGTAGCAGGAAACGAGAATTTTAAGCCGACAGCGTGAAGAAAGCTTTAATTCGCATTATTTCGTGTGACACATTAACGCTGGAAATGTCGTATTTGAAGGGAGAATTGTTAAACGGTGATATTAACATGACGTAACAGCAAACAGAAGTGCGGAGTGAAGTAGATTACTCTCCGTATCTTTTACTGGAGTATAACTCTTTTCCAGTACTGGCTATGATCCAAAAGACGATGAGCCTATTTTTACGGTTACTAAAGGACACTAGACGAACGTGGCGGTCGTGGGGCCGCTGGAACACAACCCCAGATTGAGGATCAGTCTGTGTGTGCCAGGATGGATATTTCTGCCCATTATACACACGAACATATGCGTGGATTTACGCGTACGAATGCATGGATTTTCCTCGTGGGAGCTGAACTAAAACGTTCCGAGCCTTATAAAAGCCAGGTTTTAATTGCCGCTTTCAGAAACGGCGACAAGCTGTTCTGAATCAGTTCAGTAGTCACTATCTCGCATCTTCCGTTTGAAAAATCTATTTCTTATTCTACACTCAAGCAGCCTCTTCTGGGTGAATCTAAATCCCAACAGTTATAGATCTGCTGTTATTGAAGTACTCTTTATGCCGTAATTATAGCGAAGCTGATTAACGTATGTTTATAGTGAGTGATCCCGTTAGAGGCCCGGTGTGGCCCAGGGGATGGGTAGAGGTACAGCTCTACTCTTCCATGACCGCAGCACTAGAAGGGGGTGAGTGGTCAGCAACACGCCCCGCGTATGTTTGTAAAGTTGGCAATTTTCTCTTTGAAATTAGGCCCGTTTAACAAAGCCTCCTCACACGCCCAATGTTTTGGAGTTCTCTAAGGCTAAGAAGCATGTTCAAGTCTGCCTCTTGTAATGAAGATGCAAGGTTATAGGGTGTGCAAAATGACAACAAACTATTGCGGGTTTGAAACATCAGCGCTGAATCTAGTTTCACGCTCTAACTGTCTTTATAAGATGAAAAAAGCACTGCGTTGTTAACAGCTGCGGACGTGAAGGGATCCCAATAATCCTGCCTAGAACAGAACACCAAAATGTAGCCAGCAGTCCATATCAGGCAACAATCCTGTAATACCGTAAGGACGAAACAGAGACGGAGACGGAGTTCAACTGCAATACTGGAGACGTCTCTTCGACTATGTCGTTCAATCCTTGCGCAGAAATTGGGCCGAGCACACGATCTGCATCTTATTGCGTAACATTCATATCTGGAAGTATAGGAGACCACAATTTGCGAACTGTCGACCGTTTGCCGGAGACATTTATATGGCAGTCACTGAGAAGTTTGTTACGTGAGCCGTGTTACTGTCGTGCCTGAAGTGACCGTAAATTTTCACTTTCGTTAATTCTTTGAATAACGTTGCCACAACTAGCCGAACGCAGCGGTAAGAATTTGTTTCTTTTACAGATATGGGCCCCATCATTTTGCGCGCTTACACTGCATACCAGACTCTGAATACTAGGCCCTGCAAAGGAACTTCATGAACTGCACGGGAATTTTGGAACGCCAACAGGCTTTTTCTGTCATTCTGCCTGTGTTCCCACGCATACTTAGTATTATGAACCATGCCTAACCCGAGAAAAGCATGATTTTCGGGTGCAAATGAACACACATTCTTCCACACAGAACCCCTCCGGCGCGCACAGTCCCCTTCACGTCACTCGCAACTCGTGACTAGAGGTCCATTTGCACCTTCAAGCTCAGTTCCTTACGCCTGTTAGAATATCACGTGTCGCAGGGCCATTCTCAATATGATACCAGACAAGCGCCAGGGATGTTTCCCACGGCGTTTTCCCGCAACCTCCAGCTGGCCAGATTGCGCCTTATTAGGCGCCTGCCTTATCGTGTTGCCTTCATTAGCTCACGTCAGCTGGAACATGAACTTCTTGTAATTGCATAACTCACCGCCACCTCTAAAGGTTTTCCCATATCAGTCAGTGGTGTTAAATGGCATGAGAAGGAAGTAGTCATTATGCTCTATATGGGCATATAGTTGTGGAGGCACAGCTCCATACATATAGGTGTGGAGGCACAGCTCCATACATTCCCTCAGACTAGTTGGAATTGAATACCTCACGCCCCCGTCGCTTCATCAAAGCGCAAAGTCCCGGGTACCCATTCGATAGGAGGCTAAGTGGGCCCTAGAGCTGGCCTGAACGCTACGTAGAAGAGAAAAACCTCACCCCCACAGGGATTCGAACCCCGGACCGTCCAGGCTGTAGCCTAATCACAGTACAATCCATGCTATATATATATTATAGAGTGTGTGTGTAGATTTCAACCGGAAATCTAAAGAGGGCGTACAGTGAAGTGTTTAAAACTGAAGTGGGTCATGAAGAAAAAAGTGTGGGATGTGGGCTGGATTCCACCGGCTCAGGAAGACTCCTGCAGTGAGCTGTTCTGAACAGCCCATTAGAACTTCGAGTTTCGCAAAAGGCATGGAATTTCGTAATGGTCTGAACGACTCTGTCTCAAGCACTGCTCCGTGGCATCAATAAAGGTATCTTTGTGCTCTTACCGGTACGCAGTACTGGAATCTCTCCCTCCCCCCCTCGCCGCCCTTCAGGAAGAGACTTGGGGAGAAAAAAGCAGGTTCCAAGTCGTCGACGTTGCTTTGTCACAATCACTACCCCTCTTCCTCTCTTCCTAAACAGCTTCGCAAGTTTCAAGTTTCTTATTATCAACAATTCAACATCAATTTGTGGGCCCGGTAGCTCAGTCGGTATAGCGACTGACTACGGGCTGGACGGTCCGGGATCGAATCCCGGTGGGGACGAGATTTTTCGCCCATCCAGACCGGCCCTGGGGCCCACGCAGCCTCCTGTAAAATGGGTACCGGGTCTTTCCTGGGTGTAAAGTGCGGCCGGAGCGTGCTGCTGACCACTCACCCCCTTCTAGTGTCGCGGTCATGGAAGAGTAGAGCTATACTTCTACCCACCCTCTGGGCCACACCGGGCCTGAAACAGGATCACTTTACCTTTACCTTCAACATCAGTTTCTTGTCCGACTTTTTTAACATTGGCTTACAAGACCATTAGATATTACTAAAAATGTCACTGAAATATGTGTCCGGTTCCCGCAGCTAGAGTTCGCAAATGTGTTCCCTGTTCCAACAGACAGTCTTTCAGATTAAAGACTGCAATACAAGTCAATACTTAAATCAATCAGTCATTCAGTCACTCTCTGTATAACATGTTTAGTTATTAGTCACGAATCACAATTTGTCGGGAACGCATTTCTGTCATACTGAACACACAAAGTACAAACATACACACTCCTCTACCGGTAATGGATCAAAGAACACAACTCCCGCACGTAATCACTCCATTAAATTGATGCGCATGAGTTAATCATTAATCTGAATGAAAACGGGTGAGATTTGTGACCGCTTCTGATTCAATTATCACTGGGGGTGGAATCACGATAAACGAAATGTCAGTTCTTTTCTCCCCCAAGACAAGAATTGGTTGGCCAATAACTTTGCGATTAATCTCCATTTGAAGGTTAATTTCGCACCGCGCAGTAAACATGATTCGCCTCGCTCATAAACCAGTCATTTTAAGGTGTATACGGATATAATAGTTTTGTTCAAATACTCACAACAGGACACACATATGCACTATGTTGACAGAACGCAGAATTCTTGAATGCTAAACCTGCTAATACACGAAGTAAATCTATGGGCTTCAGTACACTGTAAGACACACGTAACACCACCCACTGATTCTTGCAAATATTATCTTGGTTTTTGTCAGGTGCAATGCAATCGTTCAATATGAACCCACACAAGATGTCGAATATATTCCCACGACATTGTAGACCGAGAGATCAACAGATCACATGTTTGTTTCTGTACTTGGTTATCTTCAGAATTAAAAAACAGACGGCTGCATTGATCAAGAAGCCAGAGGCAGTAACATTGCACCGCTAAATAATAAGACTGGCGTCTCTCAAGCTCTTGTTGTTGCGAAGGTATCATTAGCTTCAGAAATTCAATCTCTAAACAAGGACCCATAGCGAACTCTCTTGTTCCGACAGTCGGTATAAGGTACGTTCTTATTCAGTAAGCCTGCATCAAGTCGTACTGTGACAGAAATTAAAACAATGAGTAACCACCGTACTATAAAAATTCCTTAAGACGTTTAGAAGCGACATTAACATACACGACTAAATTTGGAGATGAATTTCGGCGAATGCCTGCTACTTCAACACAGAGATGTTTGAATGGGCATGAAACTTTTCTGAGAAGAAGATAACAAAAAGATAAGACTCGCATTCCTTGGGAAGACTCTTCAGCGAATTGTTGGGCGTAAGGGGTAAGAGGAGGTACAGAGAAACCTGGATGGTTAGGATCTTCGTAATGTGTGCTTGCACCAGTTACTGGCGTAATATAAGACTACTAAAATTTTTTATCTCAGTATTTAACCAACTTCATGCACAAAATTTGTTTCACAATAAGTTTTATTTCCTGCCTCTACATGTTTCGAGCACATGTGCTCATCATCAGGAGGTCAAAATTGCATTACACAGCCTCTGGTATCATCACACATATAGGCATGAAATAAAACTTATTGTTAAACAAATTTTGTGCATCAAGTTGGTTAAATGCTAAGATAAAATACTGAGATGCACGGTCAGCAAAACGTCAAAAAAAAAAATAATAACAAATAAATAAAATTTTGTCTGTGAGAAATGGAATAATTTTTTCTACGTAACCGTACATAAATAACAAATATTTTAAAGCAATTCTGACATTTTAACCATTCAATGACTCTGCGGTTTAAATTCCAACTCTGCTCAGGACGGCGGGGTTTTAGATTTCCAGTGCCCTTAAATGCATTCACGAACGTAAGAGGCACCGAGGCCTGCGGCGTGTGAAGAATTATGGGTCCGTATAGTGCACCGAGGGTTGCACAGAAATGTTAATAAATAATTCAGTTCAGAAATTTAAAAAAAAGCCACCACTTACAGTAAATTATAACTACAGTTAGGACGCCGATTACTGTATTTCCCTTGTCGACACGTGTGCTAAACGTGTACGCCAGCAACAATCCGCACAGTAGCTGCACAGCCAGAAGACAACCACGTTTAATTTTACATCAGGCAGCATTAGGACTGGGTGACAATAATAATTCCACCGTTAGTGTCAGCAGAAAAATGAACGAAAGTAACTATTATACATATAAAACCACTTAAACTAGTGTGCATTTGAAGTGCAGAGTGGACAATGGGGGATTCCGCCGACTTGTGTAATATTTACCGACGGCCGGTGGGAAACGGACAAGTGCTGCTTCCACGACGCGGCATCCTAAAGTGACAAACGTCTGTCCAATATACCAGTCGTGGGGATTAGGCTCATCTTCGCGCTTACGTTTAGCATAACACTAATTGTAAAATAATTATCAATTAACTGGTGGTACGGCTGGAAGGAAAGACGAAAGACCTTCCCCTGCCACGCGCTACCAGAGTGCGGTAACTGACACTTCATCAGTTGTAGCGGGGCTGCCTGGGACGAGTTTAAGAACACTGCTGAATTTGCTGGTAACGGACAGCGTCTGGCCGCCATAAGCACAATCAGCCTATCGTGAACTCATTCTCACACAATTTCATCAGGCAAATTCGCAAAATTGCGAAAGGCGACTATTAATTAATTTCATCCTTCCGTCGGTCTGCGTACCTTGTCTTTCTGTCACCATGGAAAAACTCGGCTCCCACTGGACAGTTTTCGACGAAATTTTATACCTGAGGGCTTTTCTCGAAAATCTGCTGCGGAAGTTCGTTTACTTAAATCTAACAAGAACAGCAGGTACTATACCTGAAGACCTACGTACAATACAATGATGCCTCTCTCAGTTTGTCTGAGAATGAGAAATGATTCGGCAAAAATTGTACAGAAGAAACACACATTTTACTAACAGAAAGGTAAATATCAGTCATGAAACCACAACTATGGTAGTATGGATTTATGATGGTATTTAATAGCAAAACATAACTACATGTTTCGGCCAATAGCGGCCATCTTCAGGTTATTACAATACAATTACCTCACTATTAGTATTTTCTACACACAACGGGGATGACACACCTCAGAATTACACATTTTACGTTGAATAATTTTGTTTCCGAAAATCGTCCGTTTTATGGGATGTGGGAAAACATATTACAGCCAGACATGCCACAGATGACAACGGAGCATGCGCTTTGCATGCTGGATAATTAACTCAAGAACACACGCGCACACACACACACACACACACGCGTACGTACGTAATACTTAATTCTGATTTTTCTTGGCAAAAAATGGTTACACGAACGCACCACATTGTTAAGTTACACGTACATTGTCACTCGCAGTTCATTGTTACGTGTGCTGCGTACCAAAATACAGGATATTCTGACAAGACGCTGCGCAGCCCGGAGCAGACGCTGACACAGTGAAGACCACTTCACTTCTACAAAAATGTTCGTACTGTCATAACTATGCAAAGTGTGTCACCCGTCTGTGTTCACTTCAATATGACACCCATTATCATATGTTTTCGAATTTTAAGATCCGTCCTGTGGTCTTGTTCTGAAACGTCCTTAACATATTATGAGACTGTAATACAATAGTGTTATAATTTTTATGTTTACTACTTTGGGTACAATCGTAAAGTCTAAGGCAGAAGAATTAACAGTATTTCTTTTACCGAATCTGCCCCTGGGTCCGGTGAACGTCACCTGTATCACACTCTTTCAGAAAAAAAAATCGTTTTGCCAAATAACGACTCTACTCACAAGTCAGAGCAACAGTTGCACTCAACACTGTTCACGTCCTTTTCCTCAGTATAACAGTCTTTCCGTAACACGACGGTCTTGCCCCCGTTTTCTAAAACTGTTCCTTCAAGTCGTACGGTTCAATGACAGAAGCTAACAGTCGCAGGGCTGGTCAAGATATCCCTGTCTCTTATGAAGCCCTTTCATTAACTGCCTACAGCTGCCAGCCTCTCGATTCTACATGACAGAATACCATGAACCCACTGACTGTAGTCCATCCAGTCCAGACCCTCACACAACAGTTACGATACGCTTTAATATTATCCTACCATTATTTCCAAGTGCTATTTTTAATCCCGCCAAGTGTTCTTATTAATAGAGTATATACCGCTGTATTCCAGCTCGTTCTCTTCGGCTAATACATCCTCATATGTTCTGAAGTTCCTCATTAAGCATTACGTTCGCTGTCTTCAGTACAATGTGTCACGTCCTGACACTAAACACCTTCGATCAATGTTCTTCCCTTGGGGAGACAGGAGAGTTTGCACGTCCATACGATACATGTAAAACTGTAGTTTCGAATATGTTAGTTATATGACACTACAGTTATAAGCAGTATGCCACCTTACTCTTGCAGACCTATTCTTTAAGAGTTACAGGGCAATATACTGAGGATAAGAATCCAAGGTGAACAAAATACGAATCTCCTTTGTCTGGCATAATATAGGAAATGAACTTTCAGTCTGAAGATATAAAATGTGGATACCCCTTTTTTGACGACCATAGGGCCGTGCATCGTAATATATTTTTACATTCACTTTATAAATATATATTTCCGTCAACACAGCTATATAATAAAAACATAAGTTAAGGCGACATGTTTCGACTTAAAAAGTCATCATCAGAACCATGAAACTCTTTAGAGCGAGGCTGCGCGCATTTGCGATCCCAGATGGCTTACAATTTTTGCTGTGATTCGTACCATGTACATAACGTGACATATCTATTATACTATTGTAATTATATTTAGGGTTAAGTATGTGACGTTTGCTAATTTCCTGGGGCCGTTGTTCACTGATTGGGCTTCTGGTTGTTATGTCCTTTGTGGTTATATTGGTTCAAACCAACCAGATGCATCAATGTCTCAAGTTGATTTTATTGGAGTAACAATCTACGTGTTTCGGGCGGTCTTTCCGTCTATCATCAGGGGTTAAAGACTGTACATACTGCGAGAGGCATATGTCAAACAGATATTGCCGACTGCTTGCTAGCGGGAACGTTCCCGCTACCAAGCAGTCGGCAATATCTGCAAGCAGTATCTGATATATGCCTTTTACAATATGTACAGTCTTTAACTCCTGATGATGGACGGAAAGACCGTTCGAAACATGTAGAGTGTTACTTCAATAAAATAAATTTGAGACATTGATTCACCTGGTTGGTTTTGCTATAGCAATATAAACAGGAAGAAGTGGCTACCCCTCTTTTGTCAGCAGTTTCTGCACATGCCCTGTAGGAGTACGGGCGGCAGGAAACCTCGTCCCATATGGAGACTCCTAATATGGTTCTTTGAATGACGTCTCTTCAGCACCCACACACCAGAACACGTTCAGATGTGGTCGTTGCTGTAAGATATGGCTAAGTACTGCAGCCCTAATAAGCGGTACCAAATGAATCATTGTAGCTAATTTAATTCGCAGTTAACTGAAGAATAAGAACCTATAAGATGCTTCTTCTTTTTTATTATACTTATGATATGCTCAACATGTTTCGGGCACTTCTATGCCCATCATCAGGAGCTCACGACTATAGTGCTGATTACCACATGGGCCATCCGGTTCTTGGGTTGCTGTTTGTTGGAAGTTAGGTGCAGGCAGCCTGCCACGTAGAACTGCCCGAAACATGTTGAGCATATCATAAGTATAATAAAACAAGAAGTAGCATCTAGTTGGTTCTTATTCTTCAGTTATCACAACGATGCAGGTCCAATACACATTAAAAATTACTTCGCTGTTATTTAGCCACATGACTAATTATAGTTCATTATTCACGAAATGCCTCGGTACAAGAGTTATGTACGGGTTTTCGCATGATATTTTTGCGAATTGGTTCGTGAAGTGCGCAGTCCTAGACCACTGTACGGCTTACGTAGCGTCACGTAATGAAAATTTGTAAAATACGACATCGCCGCCAATTTGCTATTGCTGTAATTTCACACACGTGGTGTGTACTTGTAATTTATTTTACGGGGTCGTCAGAAATGGACAGATTACAGCGTCAAATGTGCGGATATCAGTGAGTAATGAACTGGGCAGGGGATGAAGGAATATCAATAGAACACACGCTGTAGATGTGGGAGTACTTTTTATTTTAATTACATGCACCATGGTCAACCGGAATTCAGTATCTATAGAAAACATCAGACTTTTTGTAGTCCTTTTTGGTACAGCGGCCACTGCAAACACAACCGACCCAAATCAAAATCTTCACTCAATTTAAAGACAATGCACAGTAAGTTAACGCCTACTGTGACGATTGCCAATTGTAAGTTGGTTGGCAACGACACGACACGACCAGTCAGTAGAACTCTATTAAGTACAGAGTAATTACAATAATAATTAAAATGTTCCCTTACGGCATGACCATTCGTTGATGTTTCACAATGCCTTTACAGCACATTTAAGTCTTTGATTACACTAAATTACATTCAGTGATTAATTCTTACTGCGTTGTAAACACAATCCAGTGCGGATGGAAAAACTAGTTAGTTAACGGTGTGTAGGGCACTGTTCGTTATTTGTTCTGAGTACCACATACAAACACAGATACACTCTGTGTGCAGAATGTAGAATTTCTTAATGTTAAACCTGATGATATGAAAAGAAAGCACTAGGCTTTAAAGTGCTATTTCCTTGAATCGAAAACATGAAGGTACACACATCAACACTCGAAACTCCAGTGGCCCAAATTTTAAAATTTTCAGACATGAGAAGTTTCTCCCCAGTTACTTTACCGACACCAACCAGCGCTCGTTACATATTATTGTGAAGAACGCTCATAACAATCATATGAAAACCATATGAAATTCCATTTTACTGGTCATTTTGGTGAATCATGAAAACGAAGTACCCCGGTAAAGACCTACGGTACGTAACAACGCGTGAAAAGGCGTGTACAGGTCCTTACAAAATCACATTCACAGAAAACGGTTCTGCAGATGCTTACATGAACGCAGAATTCATAGGAAACGAAAATGTATGGCTAAATCACTGGTTGGACCTGCAGGATATATGTACGTACATACGCATAGAAATGATCTAACGCTGCTGACTTTCATTGTTCCATTTAGTTTGAACTGCTCATTACCATCACTTAACTAAAGCGGTTAACCTTGATCCAAATTTGGAATCATTCCTATGACTACCTATGTCAGTTTCTGTACCTTGGAATGAAACACAAGCAACAAAAAATTCGGAAGCGGTAGTTGGCTTTCATGCACCTGCTTGGGTGGAAAACACCGGAGGAAGAAATCTTGCAGTGGGTGTTGCAAGTGAACTGATGCACATTCCAACCAATTGTGGTCAACATAAAATTAATTTACATTACGCTAAGAATACAAATTGATTAATTTTGACGTTCAGGTGACCGTGCATCGGGATAAATTCTTATAATAAAACCAACTGGATGCAATAATTTCTCAAATTTATTCTTGAAATGAAACCCTACATGTTTCGGGCAGTTCCTCTGTCCATCACCAGGAGATTTCACTGTACACACAGCAATGACATGTCATACAGGTTTGCTGACGGCTTGCGAGCAGGATCAGGACTCCGTTTCATTCCAAAAATAAATCTGAGAAATTAGTACATTTACTTGGTTTTATTATAATATAAAAATGCATACTGATGTCACAATCACATCACACACAGGCGCACTGTCCGACTGATAAAGAAATTCGGTAATTACGGACGAACAGGTTTTGCTAACTAACTAATTAACAACTTCCGTCAATGTGCAGTATTGAACTATCCGACGTTTCTTATTGGGCTATCCGACGTTTCGAAGTACAGTGTAGTGATCACACACGCTGAAACTTCACAATGTATTCAAAACACGGCGCGGCTAAACCCTTAAATCTGTAGTGACACATGACATGTGCAGGCCGCAAAAATATACGTACATTAACTGTAGTACAGGTACCTTCTGAGGCTTTTTTTTGGGGGGGGGAGGGGATTAAAATAGATTTCTGGCTCCCAGTGCATCCTTGAGGGTTGATCGAATTTCTAATGGCTAAAGTACGTATATCACTGGTAGAAATATCTGGAGCTCGTCAGTTTTTTTAAAATAGAAAACTTTTATTTTAGAAATTGCCTGTAAAATTAAATGATGGTGATGCCCAGTTTCATGCTACATGTACTGCCGTCTGCAACTCTCACTCCTGCAATAGACCTCGAAGCACTTATCCATTATTAGATGTACCGCCAAAGATTAACATAGAAAACCGAATTCTGTCCTCACAGCGCAATGTGTTTTCCACTTTGAGTCTTCCAATACACAGCGACTATCTCCTTATTCACCGACGAGCAGTCTTTATCTAACTGAAACACACTGTCGTCTGTGTGAGGTTCTGCACAAAATGAATTTTTATATATAATGTAGTTCCGTTTTTTAGCATTCAAGGGTTTAAACTACATTTCGACCTCATATCTTAGCCAAAAGGCCTTGCCGGCAATTGAAAGAAAAATTGGGTCTGTGCAGGTACTTAATTCGAATTATCATAATGAGCTCTTAGTATTACATTCATTATTCTGCGAAATTTAACAGCTTACTGGTTCGCCGGAACAAATGGGGATAGGCGTTCAAGGTACAGGATTTGTCTGTCCATCAGCAACCGACGGTTGCAGGAGGCAGCATACCATGCAGTCAGGATTACTGCTACTTCATCAGCAGCAAATTGCATCCAGCTCATTTAGACAATGGAAATAATGTACAAATAACGAATGTATCGTCACGTTCTAGAATGAAAACCGGCGTATTTGCTGGTACAATTTGGCCTATGTGGTAAAATTTCGGACTTGTTTTCGAGTGATGACCGCTTCAAATCTGGGGCGGAACGATGGATATTCGTTTTTTGGTGGTATTCCTCATGCCCGCCAGGCTAACACCGGAAGTGTGTTGCGTATGAGGCCTCGACTGTTGTCCTACATCCCTTCTATACCAATTATCACCCATTATTCTGTAATTCATCACTGTATAATCTAATCTGGTCTATATCGTTTTCATTTTACAACGCTGCGTTAAATCGAAAATAAGCGCCGAAATGGTCTATGCCTACCAGCTCTTGCTATCATATTAACAGGGCCAACTGAAACAACTTGTAGTCTGGGAGTCAAATGTGTACCCGCCGTAAGACCTCTCTGAACATTTGGAACTACGCTGCTAAAAACCGTAACTACAGACGAACAACAAACAGCTGATTCCCACCCCACCCTCCCCCCCATAAGAATTGATATATTCGATAAAATAACGTTAATCCAAGTCCAAGAAAGGCCTACCGAATCTTACCACTAGATATTATCGAACTTAGAGCGAAGAAGCGCTGTCCGGGGATAGTTAAATGGAGTGCGGCTTACTTTAGTCTGTCCAAGAAACAAGAACCACAGTGCACGAATATCGTAAAACACTGATCACAACACTGAACAAAAAAAAAAGGGGGGACCCCGGGGGTCGGGGCGGAGGTTTCACGTACCCAGATTACATGCCCTGAAGTGGGGTCACCTGGAGTCGAGCAGTATCCTAACTGCGGTAACCCTTCTGGTCCACGCTTTACACACATTACATTCTCACATCGTGTACAGTAACATTTCAGCCCGGTTAAGCTACATACAACAGATCCACTCGATGGCCACGCCTGTCATGCACACCTACTCGGACATAATAAAGTGCGCACGTATTGGGTGGCACTTCATACAACGTAACAATTCGACTATCGCGATTTTCTGATCGATAATGTCTCTGCTTCACCGGAAACTTTCCTTTCCGCTTTTCTTCAGTAATAACGGTGTACGAAAGAAAAACTGCTTCTGGCTATATACCCAGGCAATTTTTCTTTCGTCCCGTTAGCTACCCTCGACATATCATAAAGCGTCGCGTCCGTGATGGATTATAACTACAGAATTCCTGAAAGCCAGACGTAACTACCTTCACTTCAATACTACCAACCATTAAAGATAAAATATAAACTACTGTGCTCCGAATTTAAAGCTCAGCTGACCGTGCATCGTGATAAATTCTTATAATAAAACCAACTAGATGCACTAAACTAAACTAAACTCCGTGGCCTTAGTCCGCACGCGAACTATACCGACAGAGCGGCCGCCGCCGTCGGCGAAGTTAGTGCCAACTTTTGCGGATAGAGGGGTGTCACGTGGTCAGCGCAACG
>Ga0136643_10010790_pt1 | contig 13510 bp, 9 predicted proteins | sample TergutLab28metaG_FD_96883 | JGI IMG/M metagenome (GOLD analysis project Ga0136643, IMG submission 96883) | Labiotermes labralis P1 segment gut microbial communities from Petit-Saut dam, French Guiana - Lab288 P1 (version 3) (version 3) | ecosystem: Host-associated > Arthropoda: Insects >...
CTTCTGCACCTGGCCACCCCGGTCACCAGACCTGACAGTGTGTGATTTCTTCCTGTGGGGTTTTGTCAAGGACAATGTTTACATCCCACCACTTCCAAAGACACTACCAGAATTGCAAGAGCGCATCAACACTGCAATCGGGAACATCACACAAGACATGCTTGAGAGGGTTTGACGGGAATGGGAGTATCGTCTGGGCATCTGCCGTGTCACATGAGGGGCACACATCGAAAGCATTTAAGGTCAGTATGAAACTGCAAACATTCCTCTTTCAAATGGTAGTAACATCATGCATTTTTGTTCAGTATTTGTGAAAATATGGTTTTGCAAAATCCTCCGATAATTTATATGCACCCTGTATCTACAACTACAGGCAAATATAAATTTTAATCTTGTTTCCAAAAGTTTTGAAAAAGTAATGCCAACTAGACTGTTGATGCACCTGACTGATCACAATATTTTAATTAAGGAACCGTTTGGTTTTAGAACTGAACTAAAAACTGATAATGCTACATATCAGTTAATAATTAAATCATAAATACATTGAATAATAATTTATTAATAGGTAGTATTTTTTCGACTTAGAACAGGCATTTGACTGTGTGTTACTCGCAAAATTCTATTATTTAAACTTGAATTCTATGGCGTAACTGATAATCATTATAAACTTCACAAATCCTATCTGACCAACAGATATCAAAGAACATTCCTGAATAATGAGAACGATAATATTACAACATCAACTTAGGCTAAAATTGAACCTTGTGTCCCCCAGGGTTTGGTTTTGGGGACTTTTGCTTTTCCTCATTTTTATAAATGACTTAACTAAGTTTGTAAGGGATAAATTAGTTCCTATTCTATTTGCAGATGACACTAGCATCTTATTGTCCCATTCATATCCTACTGACTTTTATAACAATATGACCATGGAATTTAAAATTTTAAGTGATTGGTTTAAACAAAGCTTCCTTTCCTTAAATTTTTCCAAAACCCAATTTACTAATTTCACAACTAAAAATTGAAGGATTGAAATAAATATTTATTATAATAATAAATTTATTCCAACTATTACTTATACAAAATTTCTTGGTTTTACTGTTGATTGTTCACCTCCATGGATAAACCATATTGATTTGCTGACAAAAAAACTAAGAACAATGTTACTTAATTTGAAATATTAAACTATGCTTGTCTATTTCTACACTGAAGATCATTTATCATTCCCTTTTTCACTCAATTATGTCTTATGGCATAATATTCTGGGGAAACTCACCAAAGAGTTCTGTAATTTTTGAAAGGCAGAAAAGGGTAATTAGGATAGTAATTGGATGTGGTAATAGGGAGTCTTACTGAGAATTATCCAAGGAATTAAAAATATTACCACTTTCATCACAGTATATATATATTCTCTTTATTATTGTTTGTTGTTAATAATAGGGATTTTTTTTTTCAAATAGTGTATATCATAACATTAATACCAGGCAAAGAAATGATTTACACTTGCCTCAAGTAACTCTGGCCATGCATCAGAAAGAAGTTTATTATTCAGGCATCAAAATCTTTAACAGTCTTCACAAGGCAATTAAAGACATCTCCATCAAGCCTAAAAAGTTTAAAATTACTCTAAAGCACTTTCTGCATACACACTTATTTTTTTTAAGAAACTGCAATATTTGACTGTTATTGTGTTTATTTTATCCTATCTTCTTACTTTTACAATTAAATTTCTCTGTACTTACTCATTATGCATTGTTCTTTGACTTCATTAATTTATAGATTTTATATCACAGTTCATATACATTTATTTAGCTTATATGTGTGTATATTATACTTTATTTTGAAGTTGTATTTGTAATTTTGTAATTATTTGTGTTTGCTTATTTTAATTTGAAATTCTATTCTAAATTTGTACTCGGTATATTAGTTATTCTTGATAGTCTGTCTTAATGACAGGCTCCCTGTTACATAGAGCCGAATTACTTGTTTTTTGAGTGTTTCTGTATCCATTGGACCGAACACCTGTCTATGGATTTTTGGTATAATATTAAAGAGTTAAAGAAATAGAGATGCTGCTAGGTTTTCTGATATGTAAGTGATAGAATGCTGTGTTGTCTGATTTGAGTGTAAATTTCACCACTTAGAAATAATCGTTCTCCCAGAAATCATTTTTTAACTCTGATTTTTGTGTGTTGTTCCATTTAGTATTAAGATCAGTCCACCTTATGACAATACATTAATGCCTTGTTGTTAGCAACGGAAATACAGCAAGATGTAAATAAGCTGTTTGCAAGTTCCGCATATTGTACTTTGTGTTTCAAAATAATATAGTAGAACACAACTGTCATGTAACAATAATTACATAATTTTTTTACCTACAAATTTGGAAACCAAAGGAACTTTATAAACATTCGAGGAAGGAAACTTTCATTAAAAAATATATGACCATTTAAACATTAACTGCATTACACAGTAATAATAATAATTGTGTATTGCTGATCTGTGATGATATTGCAGGGCTCAGCAAGGTCACGGGATGATCTTGACATGGAGCGAGCATTGCGCCCTCGACTCAATGCCCCTGATGTTGTCAGGTCTACGATGAGCCACAAAGACTTCAAATATAACGAGAACACAATAGACAGCATTTTAGGCACCCCAAACAAGATTCTTATACCTGAACGTTACATTCCAGAGCAGGTGAGTTACCTTACCAGTGTGATAATTTGTGGAAATCATAATTGTCCAAGCTGCTTTTCTTAATGGATGCAGAAATTTTGAATACTCTTCCTGCTAAATGCAAAAATTAGTTCTGACAGCAAGCAGCACCCATTTTCTGTGGGAATTACTGAGTAGCTGGACAATGTCGAGGCATCTCGTTCTTATTTTGTTCATTGTGTTGGTAGCCATGTTTTCAGATTTTATTCTTCTGAGTTGAACACTGTCATTTTGTAAAGTTCAGTGTCAACTTGGGTCCTTAAAAAAAGAGTAATATCCTATAAAGCATAAGCATTACATTTGTTAGATAACTAGACAGTATCCAAACAAGGAAGGCTGTGATGTGAACAGTTCCTGCCATGGAAACCTGAAAACTTATAATGGACTATTTGTTGCAGGCTCCTGAACTCTCTGCTGAAGAGCAAATGCACAGGCTTAAGAAGGCAGAAGCCATTAGGAAGATGCTGTCAGAAACAACTTCCATTACCACTTCAGATTCTAAGGGTTATTATCATTCATATCATATATTATTCCTGGTAAAAGGAAGGTGATTCAAAACTCTTAGGAGGTTGTGCTGGCCACCTGTCTCATTATGATGACCACCCATCTTAAGTTTCATTTTCAACCTGTGTCCTGTACTGCAGACGTCTCAGCCAGTACACTGCGGCTGTGCCCAGTGCATATGAATGCCATGATACTGTCCCCATTCCACACTTATTATTCCCTCCTATGCAGTGTGGTTACTCTGCTTTGATTGCTTGACTGTGAAGATAAGGCAGTAAATCCTTCAAAACATTTTTTTTTAATTGTATCTGCGAAACATTGTTGAAGTTTGATGTTTGTATGACTGTGCATCCTTAATATGAAATGATTTGTAAGACCAACTTGATGCAACAATTATGACTTATTAATCAACCATTAGCTCAACATGTTTCGGGCACCATTATGCCCATCTTCAGGAGCGCAAGGCCATATATAACTGCATATGGTTTTCAGCACTTAATGTGCTGGCTGGAGTCTTGGGAAGCTGGGAGGCAGGTCATAGAGGTGTAGAGGCTGTTATTCACCTCGAATAACAACCTCTACACTGTGCACACGACCCGTCTCCTGGCTTCCCAAGACTCCAGCCAGTACATTAAGTGCTGAAAACCATATGCAGTTATATACGGCCTTGCACTCCTGAAGATGGGCATAATGGTGCCCGAAACATGTTGAGCTAATGGTTGATTAATAAATCATAATTGTTGCATCAGGTTGGTCTCACAGATCTTTTCATTGTTGAAGTATTTACCCAAAAACACAGGGTACCATTCTAGAAGATCTGAATCTTAGCAGCACTATTGTAGGAACCTCCAATCATGCGGTAGAGAAATGCTTTTGAAACTGGTTCATGATTCACTGTATGCCTTAGTTACAGTGCTGTTAATAAACACCATCCATCCAAGTGCGTGTATATGGGTGGAAATAGCATGATTTATTATTCTTATTGAAACATATTTGGACCATCGTCAGGGACCTTACTTATACAAATTCTAGTGGAAAACACATATTAACAAAATATGGAATGATTATTAAACACTGACTTATATTTGTTTAACATGTCTTTCGTTACAACATAAAATAGTGTATTTCACAGACACATTTTGCTTCGATTTTATATATATTCCTGGTGTAGATCTATAATCATAGCCTAATTACCAGTGTACCTTGTGTTAACACATTGCCGACCAGATGACCCTTTATTTAAATACCCCCAGTTCCCGGACGTTTTAAACACTTTGAATGTTTAACCCCATAACGTATTCTTACTTATGTTTTGACACTGTAAATTACGCTTCTGAGCCCCACGCTGCAGAAACTGCATGTAGATAGTCCAGTAGTTCGTCACTGAATTGTATCTCTCAAAACAAGACCCTTTGTGAAGTGGAACAATGCAGAATTTACAAACGTATCTAGTTTCATTTAATTAGCCCACCAACTAATGCACATACATAAACTATTTTACTTAAAACATTTAAAATTGCTCTAACATGTTTTGATCCTACGATCATCTTCAGGGAGCTACACTGTTCCTTGCTAAAGTAACATGTCATATTGTGTAAGTCGTACACCGCTGAGAATGCGCCTGCCTATGTGTGTTGTGTGTTATGCAGCATGAGAGTCTTATGCTGCATGAGAGTCTTATGCTGCATAACACAAAACACACATAGCAGGTGCATTCTCAGCGGTGTACGACTTACACAATACGACATGCTGCCACAGCACCAAGTTAATATAAGTGAGTGTTTTTAAAAAAATGTGACTTGAGCAAGGAACAGTGTAGCTCCCTGAAGAATATCTTAGGATCAAAACACGTTGGAGCAATTTCAAAAGTTTTAATGTAAAAAATTTCATATATGTGCATTAGTTGGTGTGCAAATTAAATGGCTCTACAAAATGCACGGTGCAACAATAAAGATGGTATCTAGTTTCACTTCACTTCTTATGTGCAGCACACACTTTACACTGTCTTGCTGGGTACTTCCTTTTTCCTCCCCACCACCAACAATTTTTTAAAGTTTGTGTATTCTGAAATCACCGGAGAGTCTGTCTGGCGGGTCCTGTTTAGGCCCCCTTGGAGTTGTTTGCTCCTCTGACAATTGATGGTCATCAGAATTGGACTCACTTCGATTCTGGACTTCTAATATCCAGGACCTTCCTACCTCATGCAGGAAGTTCTTGTACTATATTTTTTGTCTGTATTTAGTGTCCTGTACACAAAAAATGCATTGAAGAGAGCACAGTTTAGCAGATACAGTACCACTTTTTTCGACCATTTTACAGTTTTCCTCAGAACTGAGTAATAACTGAGGTTACTGGTCTGCCCTGTCTATGCCCTTCATGAATTTATTGTACTAGACAACAGCATAAGGCTTCTTTATTTCCATGTTTCTTTTCCTGTCTTTCCACCCTGTGTTTACAATTGTCGCGTCATGGATCGTACTCGTCATTCGCACAAGTCTTTTGTCCTTCCACACTTGCACCATTACGTCACCTTTTCTCTGGAATGCTGACTGCCCTTTCTTCAAGTGCTTGCTGTCCTCTTCCAGGTCACATGGAATGCCCCTGTTAGCCCTCATAGTGCCGCAGACTCTTGTGTTTCTGTCTAGCAGTGTTTGAGCTTATCTCACACTGTTATAATAATTATCTTGATAGACATGATGATTTTGGCCTAAGTTTCTGTCTAAAAGTGATAACACCATGTCCTCCGGCAACTTCTTTCCCTCAGCCGAGTATATCACAATGTTGCAGATATAATCCAATATTGCCTCTCACACCATTCTCACCAGCACTCCATATTTTGTTATTTTCCCTATATTGTATGTCATATATTTCAGGCGACCCTGCTGTGGGATCATGGCTTCATCAAGTAACAGTTCTTGTTTTGGGCTGTATACTGACCTAAATTTCTGTACAGATTATTCATACATAGGCCAAATTTTGAATAGCCGCCCTGAATGATGTATTTGCTGGCTCTTGTCACTAGAATGCCAGGTCTGCCAAATGGATTCAAAATGATTCCTACTCATAGTGTGAGGAAAAATGGGTGTGGAAATTGCGAGGTCAGTGGACCAGTAGTCTCTTATATTTTTCTTTCCTACTTTTCTCATCAAAATTATTAGTCCCAAAAACTTCCTCATTTCTTCAGGTGTGATATTGGTTCACTTAAATGTTTTAGGTGAGAATTTCCATTTTTTGGCATTTTGACTGTGGTAAAGGTTAGACTGTTCAGTAGGTAACGGTATAAGATCGTCACCAATAATTGAACTCACGACTTCATCAACAGACTCAGGGTTATCAATTACTATATTCAGACCTGTGGTTCCATGGAAAGGCTTGTTGCTTGGTTTTTTTAATCCATTTTACACCACACATCACATTTTATCATCAGAGTTCTCCAGTTCACTACTTTCTTCCTCCATTGTACTTGTTTCACTGTCACTAGTAACAACTATGACAGAAGATCACAATTGTTTACATGAACTAGTGGGGATGTCACTGTCACTCTCCAAACTTTCATTGTCGCTGTAATCAGAGACATGGGAATGCGTATCGGCATATAACTCGCACAAAATATCATCCTCTTGCAGAACATTCCTATGCAAAGCCGTGATTGCAACTGAAGGAAAACAGAGAGAGTGTCTGAATGAGTGGTCTCTTTGTTGCAGTCTAATGGTTCTAAAAATAGGGGGTCATGACCAGTCTGTTTATTTGTAACTTGAGACCCAAGCATCCTGCATCAAGCTGTCAATAACCTTTAAGCAATAAGTGAGCCAGACCCGCTGAAAAATGCATGTGCAACACGTCGTGTAAGAAAACGCAGATATGCGTGACCCGTCAACAGCGCATGAGATAGCAATCACGTGTTTGTGCGTGGCCTGACAGCAAGGTGTTAAAATAATTTGCTTAATTAAAAATCTCAATACTGAAATATTCAGTGGGTACTAAATGCATTTGCTTTTGTCATGTAGCATGAATTAAATGCGTGGCCTCAGCTGAGAATATTACACACGTCTGTATTTTTATATATTTTTTATATTGTGGCTGTCGAAAGTGGCTGAAAAATGCCACAGTATTACCAAAGGGGCACTGTTCACACCCTTTCTTGTGTGCTTGGTTGGTTTATGTGCTTGTTTCTGTGTGAAGCTTGTGGATAGACAGACAACTGTGGTTCACATTTGGCCTGGGCAAGATGAAATTACCTGAAATTCTTGTGTACATTGTTTAATAGATTTTCACACAACAGACTTTTATATGAAGCAAACTTCCATTAATGTGGCTTCCATGGGACCAAATATGTGCTGAGTTATTGAATATTCTTGATTACCTGAGGGTACCTATACTGACCTAAGTTCCTACAGGTAATATTTTGTTACTGCTCTTACGCCTGGGATGTACAATTAATCAAAGGAGTATCCCATTTGGTATCTCCTTCTTCTGCTGGTTGAGGGTCATCAGGGTCATATTCTGTGTTTTCTGGAGTCTTCATATTTGAAGGAATTGTTGGAGTAGGGGATAAAGGGTCAGAAGAAAACACAACAGCTGATGTGCGGACATTTTCGGAGGCCTTTTTGAACTTATCACCAACATGTGCCAGCTGTGTTGAAACTTACGTGTGATGAAAAGCAAAACATCTTGTCTGGGGACTACTGCCCTAAAGCATTAGATTATAAGGATTTCCAAATTATTGGGCATTGGATGGAAGGAATTTTGCTGTAAATGGTAAGGAATTTTTTAAATAGATAGGTTTCTTAATTAATGTGTAACAAGTCCTTGTCTCACTGAAACTGACACTAGACAGCAGGAGTGCAGGAAGCCGAATTGAGTGTCTGATTAGAAATTTCATAGTCAGTGCAGTTTTTTTATCTTCCTTTGATCTCTAGGTCTGTAGTTCTGTTCCAGTTGTATTTCTATTATTTATGTTATCCCTGTTATATAGTATAATTGCAATATCTGCCACCTTTGGTACCAGAGGGTTGCTGGATATTATAATTTTCCAGATGTTGGAATGTTATGCCTAATGTGTATATTAGTGTACCTAGCAACCTCGTGAACAAACAACAGTGTAATTTGTCACCTGATATCTTGTCCTGTTTTTCCTGCATGCAGTTTCTACTACCTTTCCATCATAGTTCTCTTTGTATAATCTAAAAAAATTCAACAGTACATCATTATTTAATGGCTGAACGTCTGTAATTGGTGCTTGGTGTTGCCATTTGATGAAATTGTGCACTGTAATGGGAATTTTAATGAATTTCTGGATAATAGATCTTCCTTGGTTATCCAGTGCTGGATATCAGAGTGTATGCTGCAGCTGTTGCTTGAATCTGAGTGTTCATTGTGGATATTTATCTTATAATTTAACAGAGAAAGAACAGGAAGAGGAAACTTCAACACTGAAGAAGAAAGTGGCTGCAGAGAAGAAACAAAGGGAGCATTTACTTCAACTAAACCAGATCCTGGCAAAGCAAGTGATGGAAAAAAGCAAAATGGTAGCTGGTAAGTAGGAGTGTGAAAGATCTGCTGTTCATTTTTTTGGAATATGCCACTCATGATTTTTGTTGCCCAGTCAGAATTTTAGACCAGAGCTATATGATGCATTGATGTTGCAAGTGGCAGTACTGTCTGTAGCAAACCACTGATAAACAGGGAATATGTCCAGAGGCCCAAATTGTGATTTGTTTGTGATATTAGTACACACTATTTCTTATGTTCTGTAAGTGCTCAGGAGACACAGCGATGTGCTGAGAGGAATTGGTGTATCAAGTAAAACAGCAAGTTTTATTCTTTACATTTTCCATCCCACCTGTCATTTATCAAGAAATTGTAGGATCAAGTCCAGAGATAACAGAGCTTCTAATTTCCATGAAGTATATTTGTATGAAAAAGTATTTTTAATGTTTGTATTTTATAAAGCATAAAATGAAGTTCTTATTTTCGAGACAGCACTTTGCACCATTCCAACAGTCAAGTCCCACTTCATTCTTTTCACACGCATGTCCAAATCTTTGTTTGTATTTAGTATATGTTATTTTAAAGATGACTTATCACATGATGAAAATGTACATGCTGTAATGTAATTGTGTTAATTGCCATCATATACATGGTGTAGTCTCATTTACTAACTAAATGGAAGAGAATACTTCTTGCAAACCTGATAGCCAATAAGTAGGTCAAGAAATTTCTTTTGTTTTATGGCAGCTGAAATTTGATTAACTCTTAATGCCAAATTAAGTCTGTCCACGCAACGACAATCTGCGGAGATTTTTAACTGTGGATTATAATTTGTAATGCTTACTCTTAGAAACAAAAGACATAACTCGTAGTCTGTTCCTTCAAATTTGAGGAAATAAAATTTTGCACTATGTTAATGAATTAGATATTTTGGGAAAAAAATGTTTACTTATTGTTATAATAAATTTAGGCCTATGAATTGCATGCATTGTGTAAAATGTGGTGTGTATAGTTCATTACTCACATATTTCTGGTTGCTACAGCAGGTCTGTGGCACCCTGGATCACTTTTTTCGTGACATACACTATTCATATTGGGAGTGATGAACATATGTACACTGGTGTGATATCCTGCAAAACATGCACAGCCTAGCGGCACATCTGGTGCACTTATACACCATGCCCTTTCGTGGGCCGCAAGATGAACAGAGAAGGGTTTGGAGAGTGGTGGATGATTTCGCTGGCCAGTGTTGTTTATGGTAGCTCTCAAGTCACACAACATTTTTTTGTGGTGGAACTTGGTCTTCCAACCAATCTGGGGATGGGACGATCTTGGCTTTTTCCGGCTTCTTCAATCAAATTTTTCACCAGAAGGAGCCTGAAATCTTGGTGGGTATATTTAGCCTCACATGAAGGTAACGGAATCCGACTGTTGAGTACTGTTAGATCTAGAAGGTGGAAAAACAATTTTGTGGTCCACTTGAAGGTACGTGGATTCATCGAATAGCTGTTGGCCGTATAATCAGAATTGTTGGTGTGCCTCATGTGCCGGTTGTACCATTCCATGGTGTGAGGTTTCATGGGGTGATTGCTGTCATCACAAAAATTTCCTTTTGCTGGTGGTGGGTCCATGTTAGTCAACATGTAAACTTCTTGTCTGTCCTTCCAAACTAATGTGGTCAAACCTCTTCTGGTCATCACCCCTTTTCAATTTCAGTTCTTTTGGTACAAAGTCATGGGGAATGTCTTTTCTGTTGGGCTGGATTGTCCTGCATGAATTTATTTTACATCTGTCTGTCCAAGTCATAAAAAGGTCTTGCGGATGAAAAGAAGTTGTCCATAAATATTTTGTGTCCTAAGCCTTCAACTCTGCAAGTCAGATGTCTAACAGTTGCGTATGTTGCAGTCATGTTGTCAGCAGTGGAGTGCGAGGCTCTATAACCAATTACAATTTCTTGTTATCTGTATACCATGATTCATCACAGAGTTTGTAAATTTTGATGCGAAAACATTTTCTTTTCTTTGGAATGTATGCCTGAAGGTAACCCTGTTCTTGAATTCTGCAGTTACCTTGTCCACTGCCAAATGCTCCGAGAGGTTACAGAATTTAGCATAAACCTCGTTCAGTGCGTCAGAGACTGTCCTTAGTCTCCATAGTTGGTTAAATTTTTCGCCTTTGTCAAGTCTCTGTGAATTGTCTGTAAAATGCAGGAATTGCAGTATGATTAAAAATCTGTCTTGTGTCATGGTCTCACCGTAAAAGCAGTGTGTACCTGTCTATGTCTCGACCAGTAGTGATGTAGTATGTCTTTCAATTCATGTCACATCTGCAGAGCTAAGGCATTGAAAGTCATAATGTCAGGAAGTTGGTGGCTTGGTCCAGCTTGCCCATCATAAGTGTTGCTGGTAGTGTAAGTTGGTCTGTTCCACCAGCAAATGAAAACTTTTTGTGAAAAACATCAACACAGACAGTGGTAAGCTGCCTTTGTTCATGTGTGGAGCCTAACTTTTTTTCACACCTTTTGCTGAACCGACAAGAGGATAAATATTTGTGTTCCTTCCTTGAGGTGGTCCCAGTTTGATCTTCCTCCACCACTTGTTGCAACCTGCTATGAAGATATGAGCTTCTTCTTCAGTGACAGCAAAACAGATCTAAAGTTATGATGTGACTAGTGTATAAAATCCCAGTTATTTGAGGGTGCCCAAAAAGTTTATAGTTCACTGGCAGTTGTGTGTTGCATGTTGCTGCCCCACAACCTCTACAGTGTACTGCAGCACTTCTGTAGCTGTAAACATATTTTTTGTGAATATCTCTGATTTTTGAGCATTAGTTCTGTCTGAACTATATGCATACAGTATTCCAATGAAAACCTTTCTGGTCAACAAGTAGTGCTTGTTTTATAGGTCAGTGTTGATATTCAACCCACAGTGGACTCCGTGAAAAACAAGTCAGTTGGGACAAATGCGTGATTGCTTTGTGTTCCATATTTAAATCAGGGTTGTTGGATGGGTTTCATAGGTGGATGGAAGTCCATTCTGGCCCCACAAAGAAAAGCTTACCTTCAAGGGTCCTGTAGCCTAGCATATGTCCACAGTATATCAGATAGGTGTGAACAAAATTCCTCTATACTTCGATACACTATTTGCGACCCCTTTATGGGTTATTCAGCTAGTTAAACCTTTTGACGCCTAATGTCAACTATAGTAGTCGTACAGCACCACTAACCTCTAAAGTTGCATTTTATATATTTATTCAACAAATATAGGTACTGAATATTTTAAACATGGTATATACTCTCCGTTTTTCTCTCTTCAAAATGCAGTTTGTTTCATAATTTTAACTTATTTGGTTCCTGTATTATTTGCATTTTATATACAGAGTGTGCTAAAATTTAAAAAAATAATTCCAGAGCCAAAAGATTAAAGAGCTCTTTGCACGACCCATTTATGGGTCATTCGGCTGCAAGTGGTTAGTATGTTTGAAAGAATCTGCTCAGCTGTGTTCAGAGCCAGAGGAATCCAGTCCATAACTTCATGTACTGTTGTGGGCTTTTCTCTTCATGTTTTGCAATTAAAAGTTTGTATGTTCTTCTCATCTCTACTATTCATTCTCCATACCCCGTTTCTAATCTCTCCTTTATTTTGTCATCATAACAGTATTTTCTGCAGCCTCCTGTCACTGCCTGTACAATAGGTCTACATATTTTCTTCAGCACTCTGTTCTTTAGCTCCATCAATCAGTCTTCTTCCCTTAGCCTGTAATGTGGGCATTTAAGTAGCCTGATGTGAATGGAGTGGCTGCTTACAGCCGTCCATTTTCTTGAAGATGAGAGGATGGAGACCCAAAGAAACAACATTTTGATAATAAAGAGATTCTTCAAGCTAGTTGAATGATACAAAAACGAATTCACTACACTATGTGAATAAGAAGTGGAAATACAATACCAGGGATAATCCAAGAATTTCAATATGGTGTGTCACAAGGGACCAAGTTTTAAATGCAGTGTAGTTAATTTTAATGATTGAATGTGTGAGAGACAGAGAGATGGTGTGTGTGTGTGTGTGTGTATATGTATGCATGCGTGCATGAGAGTAAGCACTTTGGCTGTGTGGGGTGAATCATTTCCAGTTGTTTCAAATGATCATATGGTTTCACGTTCAGGGTCAAGCAGCCCAAGACATCCTTAATCAACTGCTTGATCCTAAAGATGCATAAACTATGACCCGTAGACATATCAGGTGCTACCTGCCAGTCCCAGAAGACTTCAATCTTCAATAACACCACTGTGAGAATCTCAAATCCCACACTGTGTGATACATTTTATGCATAACTGACATGCAGAAATATGGTGAACTGTTGGGTATTTGGACTTGTTCTATGGGCAGTGCCTACAATAGTTTCTTTAATTCATAGTAAAACCTGCCTCTGTATATCAGCACAAAGCTGAATTTGAAATTACAATGAATTGTAATTTGTTGATAATAGAATTAATCTTTCATTTGTTGAGTCCATCCAAGTGAGAATAAAAGGTGTGATACATCCATGACTGCTTGAACCAGCCTGACTCTTGATGGACATGAAGCATTACTATGGGTTAAATGATGTTCCATGGTAGAGGGGGGTAAAATACTTTGAGGACATCCCTTGCTTCTGCTTTGTGTACTACAAATTCCGGGCAAAATGGCTGGGTTATTACCGTATTTTCCCAAATACAAAGACGAATCTAATCTAAGATGACCCCCCCCCCCCAACAAAAACTTAATTTATAAAAAAAAAAAAAATTTAAAAAAAAAATTCTTAA
>Ga0136643_10010793_pt1 | contig 13508 bp, 8 predicted proteins | sample TergutLab28metaG_FD_96883 | JGI IMG/M metagenome (GOLD analysis project Ga0136643, IMG submission 96883) | Labiotermes labralis P1 segment gut microbial communities from Petit-Saut dam, French Guiana - Lab288 P1 (version 3) (version 3) | ecosystem: Host-associated > Arthropoda: Insects >...
ACACAAACCCCCTAAAAATTTCGGCCCTAGTTTTTTCCGGGCCCCCCCCCCCCCTCCCCCCCAGCTTGACCCTCGAAGATGGTACCTTTAGGTTGTCCCGAAACATCTTTAACCAACTACCATTCTACACTACATAAAATCCCAGAAGAGTGAAGATCTCAAAATATCAGTTCATCATAAGACTTCAAAAAAGGAGAAATTCATAACTAAAGTAATGTAGGCTGAAGATGTGTGAAGTGTCTTCCCTGACAAAGTGTGTTACAGAAAGGAACACTGATCTTGATGGAGCAGAACTGTGGTTTAGGAGCATGTAGTTTCCAGGTAGCAGCCAATCCTCGTCCATGAATACTGATATTCAAGCATACATACACTGAATTAGAGACATGAGCCATTGCATGAAATAGCACCTAAAAAGTGTGTATGTGTGTGCATGTGTGTGGGTGCAGTCCGTTATATCACATAGTTCCTTACCACTGAGTTCTGGAACATTAATACTCACAAAATCAAAGATGATGATGATGATTTGATGTATTTGCTTCCATGTTTGCCCTCTGTATATCACATTTTACACAAACATTCCCTTTGCCTATGTTTAGGACAAAATTGAATTTGAATCCTTAGATAAATAGTTCAAAGCCAGTAAACTCTCATTAAATTTTGATGAAACCTATTGGATACAATTCAGAACTAAAAATAGTCCTCAAATTGATTTGAACATTAGGTATGCTAATAAATTATCTCTAAAGGATACAAAATTTCTTGGAATATATGTACACAGTACCCTGTCTTGGAAAATTCATATTGAACAAACTACACACAAATTAAGTGCATCTTACTATGCAGTGAGATCATTGAAATAATTCATATTGCAAGAAACATAGCAGGTAATTTACTATGCCTGTTTTCATTCTGATTTGAACTGTGGGTTATTATTTCAGGGGAACTCCTCACATAGTGTGAACATTTTTAAAATATGAAAGAATGTAATGAGAATGATTACACAATGCATAATTAGAGACTGACAGAGGGGCTTATTTGGGAAATGAAAAATTGTACCTCTTCACTCACAACATTTACTATCACTTCCCTTATTTTTGGTTAACAAAAAAATTAATACCAACCAAATTATGTCAGTAATGTAAATGCTAGACACAACTTTCACTGACCTTTATCAAAGTTTTTTGCTATATAAGAGAGAAGTCTTACTCAGTTGGCATAAAAGTATTTAACAGGTTCCCACAAATTTTCTGAAATTTAAATGATAACCCCGAATCATTTATTTCAGGCCTAAAGAATTATTTACATTTTTATTCCTTCTAATTTATAGATGAATACTTTAGTATAAATAGAGAATGATAAATTGAGCTAAGTCAGTTTTAAGCTAATTGTATTGTTCCAACATGTATACTAAATTTCTTGAGGTGTTATATATATCCAAAGGTAGGAACCTCTTTTGGATTTATGGAATGTGAATAACTTCAAATTCAGGTTGCTGGGATTGTCATCATCCGTAACAATATGAGCCAATATCTGGCTTGTTCCATTTTCATGGGCAATGGTTTATCTGTCTTGTGAACTGTCAATGTACATTTCATCTACATCCATATTGGTGCAGTAAACTTGGCAGACATGCTTAATAGAAACTGTACCAACAATATACTTGAAAACGTGTTTGGTTTGATATTTATGAGTGTAACATTAACCTGTATGTACTTCAGGTGAGGCATATTGTTTAAAAAAAAATGTAAAAACATGCAAAGGCGTGGCACTGACCACCCACCCCCATCTAGCACCAAGGTTAAAGAAAGAGTCCACCTCTGGGCCTTTGTGGCCTGTTATAGGGTGAACTTTACCTTTACCTTTACATAGTTATTAGTGTTAATATGGGCCATCCTGGTTACTGTTTTTAATTAAGTTATACTTTATGTCCCTTACTTAGGCTGTAATTGACATTGTATAACTGTCAGAAGGAATAAGCTACCAATGTTCTGATTCTTACACCTTTATGAATTTTTTTTTAATAATCACTGTACACCTGACACCATTATCTATCCCCAAGGCACAGAGATCCCCTGCATGTTGGACTGCAGTTCTGAATTTATGTATAATGAGGTTCATAGAGATTGTTTACCATCCTGACTGCTCAAGTGTGTTAGTGAAATTTTGTATTTGGCAGCCATGTAACAGTGGAAGTCTCTACTTGGAAATAGTATCCTATCACTGGCTTGTGTCTCACCACAACATATTTCATTTGTTACCTGTTTCACTGAGAAACTGAAAAGATAGAGGATTTGTTGTATTCCGCAAAATTAATGATTAGTTTATTTCCTAAATAAGGGAATGCCCAAGTGTAGAAAGAGCCAGTCAGATTTCATTGCACTGAAAGGAGTTATGAACTGACTGACTGTATAGGGACTTCATTGAGCAGTTCATAGATTTTCAAGGAATATCCTGTTATGGAATCAGTTCTGTTCTAACATCCAATCTTCAAAGATTCATTGTGATATTTTATTCATGCCTACATGTAGGTTTTCTGTGATCTCGGTCACCTTGACATTATTTAAACGGTTTAATACGCTTTTCTTGTCTGTGCTACAAGTTGAATATTAACCAAGTAATATGACTGTGTAGGTGAGACTGGGGGAGCTGCCCCTACTACCATTGATGTATCCATCACTCCGATGCATGTTTGCTGAACATTATGAGGAAATGGAACAGAGGGCAACCCGCAGGCTTGCAAGACAAGAACGTGTACAGCAGGCGCTTAACTCATGATCAGAACGTGGCCATTATTCTGGTTTTTACTGTATTGGATAGTGTCCATGTTCACTGAAGTAATAAATGCTGTTTGATTTGAACTTTTTTTTTATGTATCAGTGAAATACAATTTTTGGAATAAATTTACTTTCATTCCAAATCGTCCATTTCATATTCTGTACACTTGTGACCCCATGATCACATTTAGTGGTTGTTGTGAACTTATATTGAAACATCATGGAAGTAACAACACCACTAGATCGCACTAGTTCACATCGTAGTTCTTGGCAACTACGGTGTGAACAGGACGTGCGCCACTTGGGTGACCTAATACCTTGTCACCATTATACATCACCTAATATGAAATCTCCATTCAATATCTGCCATCAAAGAAAGCTTCGTACAAGACAGACTACTGATGTCTGTCACTTCTAAGATATTTTAATAATGAAAATTGCAAATAGAAAAACTGGAACTGTTAACATAATTGTAAGAAGTGAGATCTACTTCCATAATGTAACATGTATACCTCCTCTGATGTGTTTTAGAAGCCAGCTAAGATAACCCTATGGGGTTGAAACATGCAGGTATGTGCATTATTTGATAAAGTTGTGTTTGGTGGTTATCTGTTTATTCCTTATTTTCTAGTCCAAACATAAGGGGGGAGAACTCAATCCTTAATTTTACACATAATACATGTTGCTTATGAGTATTACTGTCTTGAAATGATTACATCATTAGCAGTTCGATATAATAGAATTTTTTTTACATTATGTAGAACTGGCACAAATTTTAATGACTTTAACAATGTAATACGTGGAACAGGTTTTAAGTGCTGATTGAGATGTATCAGCACTTACTAATCAGACGAACAAAATGTACATACTTTGTTATAATTTTTAATGTACAAAACTCCAACATCTTTCGGACCTCACTGGTCCATCATCAGGGAGTGTTTCCAGCTTCACTGCAGGGCCTCACTTTGGTCTGGAGTGAGGCCTCAAACATGTAGAAGTGTGTGCATTTTGTTGGTATAATTTCTAACAATTGTATCACAATACACAGAGTGAAAAAAAAAAATCTGTCAGTACCTTAAGCATACGACAACAATTTAGTTTATGTAAGACCTTGGCCACATACACTGCAGAGCTAATAGTAATAATGGATCTGCTACAGAATTCTGGGCAATAAGGCAGCGGAGGCTGATAATGTTACTGTCATGGTTCATATGTGTTTCTAGCAGTAGTTCGCATTATGCTCTTTGAGTTTTGGCCAACACACAATGCACCTACAACACGTATGATCACTGATCATAAATGAAGATATTCAGACAATCCGTGTAGTCGGGTGCCGAAGCTCTAATCCATGGTATATGTCGTGTGTACAAGAAGGAGAAGAAGAAGTAGTCTATAGCAGAATGGGCATAAACATTCCAAGGTACTGGTTGGTGAAGTATTCTGGCCTTGATAGTAATCAGCTGCAGTTACAAGGTGGATGTCGGTAGCAAACATAATTGTATGGTGGGAGGCTTTTGTCTGTGTCACCGCAGTTTGCAGAAAGAGGCAGCTTGGCAACATGAACTTCCTTTGAACACGTACGCTACATTAACGTACCTGTCTATGGAGTTTCTGTCGGGATCGGCCGTGCTGTCTGTAGAAAAAGGAAGACGGTGCATTTAACACCACAGCTGCATAAATCCAATACAGGATAGAGAAGGAAGCACGGTAGGTGTGGATTTACAGGTTTGTGATTAACCGTCATGTAGGTAAACCTATCATAAGTCGTAGATCCTAGTGATTGCATGAATTAATTCATGTTATAAAGTGCGTGACCATAATTCCTTATTATTGTTCCTCGAACATGGTGTATAAAGAAAATTAGTGTAGCGCACTGTAGATTATTGGGATGTTCAATGGTTGCTGTGGAGCCTTTCCCCAAGGTGTGATGTGTTTTATTTGCGTGACGTAATGATTTTCCACAGGGACATTATTATTGTTTTTAACTTTCTTTATAACTTTCTTTCATTTTTCATACGTTGGCGTCGCTTTGTTTATGGCTTTTTATTTGGACTCCGTCCTTTGATTTGAAATGTACAATTCTAAGAATTGCTACATTTTTGAGAATGGCTAAATCTCTATCCTTGGTTAAGCTACAGAAAGATAAGTGTATACTGCAGGACATGTTAAAACTAATTTTCATTGGTGGGTATTAAAATTAAGGTAGCTGAAAGAATGAAGATATAGAAGAACAGCAACTAATTTTCACTGGGGAATACAAAAATAGAACAATCCGCCATAAGTGTGTGGTGGGTTGACCAACAGTGAATAGTAGATAATTAAATTACTTTCCAGGAAAGCAAGATGAAGTGAAAAATAGTGGGGTCACCCCAAATGATTTCAATATAGGCATACAGATTTAAAGATGATTGTAACACAGCAACAACCATGCACATTGGCTTATAGCACAAGACACAGGTTCTGTCAACAGGGAATAGTAAAGCTCAGCCCATAATATATGTGTGTCACTTTTGGCAGGGAATCTGTGAAAAACTAATAGAATAGCAGTAAAATTAAATCTCAACTGTTTGTACTTAAGCTGGAAGCAAAGTTGTTTTCTGACTGACCATCATATTAATATACAGTTGTCTTCAAACTTTAAACTGTTTTACATTCCTTATCATCAACTACATAAACAACTACAAATTTTGACACTGCCAGGGCAGTATATATTATCATTACTCTTGTTTGTTATTAAATATAGAGAATTTTTTCCATTGAACTCAGGCATTCATGACTAAAATACTCACTATAATGACAGTTTGCATCCTCCAACAACTAATTTAAAACTGGTACAAAAAAGGAGTTTTATATTCAGGTATTAACATTTTTAATTGTTTACCAACGAGCATTAAATCCCTTTCTAAGGATCCTAAGCATTTTAAAAATAAATTGAAGGACTTTCTCCTTGAACACACATTGTATAGGCTTAATGAATACTATCAAGTGACTTCAGATAAATCTATTCATATGTACTCATGCAAGACTAATTTATAATACTAGAAAAGGTATTGATAAATTTATGTACCTATTAAAATTTAAGAGAAAATTGTATGTTCCTAGTTAAGGATAAATTTGTAATTTGTAATATGTATGACAAATGCCACGCATACTGTGTACATATTGACTTGCTCTGTATCTACAAAGATTTACTAGAGGAGAATAAATACAATACAATACATGAATGGCATGCTGGAGGAGTGTGCATTGTAATTGGCACTGTTGTATCTCAACTCCACAGTAATTACCAAGGATAAAAATTAAAGTACTCTGAATAGTTAGTGTTGGTATTGATCTTATACACCTTTAGTACAGCGTAAATGTATCAGGTTTAGATATTTGTGTTGAAGTTACGTATGTGAATAATTTTGTTTTGCAGCACAAAATGGACAAAATCAAAGTGGAACATGAATTCCATGACATGAATGATGAAGGGCCAGTCTCATTTGATATGCTGCAGAAAGGAGCTAAAGTAAGATTTTTTTTCTTATTCTGTTAATCATGTATCTTTTACTTACATGAGAAGGAATTGCAGTTATTGCATGGGGTCATGTGTCTCTGTCCTGAATCACATTTTGTATGATGTGAAAAAGTGTCTTAATGGTGACCAGCTGCACTAGGTAAGTGAGAGTGGTTTTTTAATTATTGCTGACTGCATGATATAGGTCACTCACCTTGTGAACAAAGACATTTATAAATTCAGAGTAATGATATGTGTGAGAAGGGAATGGTTTGGGTATGTGTTAAGGGCCCCATACATTCTAAGTTAAACTGTAAAAAAATTGCATGAAAAACTGAACTGAATGTGTATGGGATTCCCTGAGTGAGCTGCGCAGTTCTCTGTGTGAAAGACGGCTAAAAAGAACATTTCTGAGGCCTGCGCTATTGTCTGTCAAAACCGCGCAGTTTACTCCGTTTTTCCGTCGATAAAATCGCTCAGTTTAACTGAGAGTGTATAGTGCCCTTTAGTTCTTCCTGTAATATCTATTCCATTTTTCTTTCTTCAAATTTTATGACTGTGTGCAACATGTAAGCTGGATATCACAGGATAGAAATTGTGTGTCTTTGAGGTCTTGGGCTTGAATCGGAACTCAAACAGATGTTAAGGCATTGGGCACCTTTGTGCCCAAATTGTCACCTTTTTTCATAAATCAGCTACATAGCTGTGCCTACTACATGGCCACTTATGCCTGACAACATTTCACATTAGCTGCTTATGCAATGTGCTGCCTGGTTGTACTGCCATGTGTCTGTGTTCTGCTTACCTGCTTCATACTCAGGTGTTTAATTGTGCCAGTTTTTTATTGGCTGTTATGTCAGTCCTTCAACTTAAAAGGAAGTGAAATTTTGTGTTTCTTAGTAGCGTAAAGAGTGACACACAATTTGTTGTACACGGCAATACATTCCTTTGTTGCAAGTGTGATTTTGCAGTCATTGATTTTGAATGTTAATATCCCATAATAATTTGGTTATGCATTACAGGGGTGTTGATAAGTCCTTAGCCCGACCAGGAAGGAAACAAGCTAATGTTTCTGTCAGAGTGGTGTGAATTTCCTTCGGCACCTTGTCTTGCAGGAAAACAAACTTGATGACAGCTCACGTCTCGATGGTGGTGAAATCGCGCGTCCCTGACACGCTTCCGAGCTTCTTTCCTTCCTGGTTGGGCTAAGGACTTATCAGCACCTGGTATTTTCTTCTTTTAACATGCTTTTTTAGCAGCAACATGTACTTGAAGACTTTATGTATTAGTGTTTGAATATTCTAAGAATATGAACTGTGTTTTGAAATTTAAAATATAATGAATCCAGCCCTTTTATTCCCATGGCTGTTATCTAAACATAAGATAGAGGAAACAGGTTGGAATATTTTGTCATGTGGTCATGGCAGAGATTGCAGCCAATTCACAGTACGATGACTATGCTGACATATCTTTCATTGTTCCTTCAGTCTATCCAGTCAGTTGAGTACCTTCTGCATCATTATGCCATTTACAGTTCATTTGTCACAATCACCCTAATTACACCATATGCAAAATCAAAATATGACATTAAGTACATCAGGGATTGGCCATACAAAATTCATAAAACTAAATTAAATGGTTTGTCTGCATAAAACAGTGGAGCTTACTGCAAAACTATAGAATGACAGGTGTTCACTGGGGCTGGCATAAACTTCATTTATACAAATTTTGGTTTAACACGAAGGGCGATACTAGTAGATGTTTTGTTTTACAGTGTACTGCAGCATCAATCAAAGTAGAACCTTGTTCAGATGATGAAATTTGTTCATTGTCTTCACTTGGTGAAGGTGAGGAGGAGCATCTTATGCCAGTATTTATCCCTGTAATGAAATCTGAAATGAAGGCAAGTTATATTTTAGTGTCCTGTCCTTTTTGTAAAAGCATTTATAGGCAGAGTTTGCACAAGTGTATCTCATTCATCCATGCCAAAGCTGTGCGCACAAATTATGAACATAATGAGTGTGATTTCCTGCGTACCGACATCATTGATCATGAAAGAATTGGGAAAGACGTGGCCTATTTGTGCACACGGATAGAGTTTAGCTCACTTGTACCTCAATAAATATTTTTCAGAGTGAAAAATGCGTTGAACAAGAGCCGTAGCGCAAGGTGAAACAAGAGCCGTAATGACAAGTGAAACATATTGTTTGTGCTGTACACTTTGTCATCGTGTTATGGTTGCTGAGATAATTGTGGCAATGTTAGAGATGTACCAGAATTGTTATTCTTTGTGTTCATTTCATAATTGTTACCGTAACCCTTGGATAATGGATCTTTTTTTTTAAGTTTATTTGTTAAACTTAAAGACAAAAAAAATTGCCTCTGTTCAAATTTGTAATTTCTGATGCAGTTATGTAGAATGATATGCATAAAATTTGTGAGAACAATAAAATATACTCTATACAGCAATATGGATGAAATATGCATGTACTGTGATTGTCCTTGGAATTATTGAATGTTATTTGAATCAGTCAGTAATACCATACTGTTGGAGAATTCATTTTATGGGACAAGGACTGTGCGGAATTTATGGCTTCAACATGGAATGCATGGTGCAACAAAAAATCGGCCTTTCTGAATGTAGGAGTGATTATGTTTTCTTTGTTGTGTGGAGCCTTTAGTTGCTTGCTAATGAGTTATATTTTCTACCAGGAAGAGTCAGATGACGATGTCACAGTCCAGGAACGGGTGAATAAAGGGATAAATGTAGGAAAAAATGAAATTAGGCCAGAGAGGTGAGTTTAATTTTTGTGGTATATTGTTGAAGTTACTCACTGATGATTTGTACATTATTTATAAGTTTATTTATCAAAAATATCAAAATTCTTTATAAGGTTGCAGAAAGAAGGAATGTTTTATGTGGAACAGTCTGTTTCTGTGACCTTGTATGACACCCTGAAGAACTGGACAGATTCTTTTTACAGGGCTATGTATCTTTCGGGTTTTGTCCATCTTGTACTACTAAAGTGGATAATTGTAAATAGCATTTTAGAAACTGGATCTCTTTCCATCTGCAGGTAAAAAAGTAGAATGTAACTTACTCAGCTGTGCTCCTTAAAACAGATGAGAGTAGCTCAACTGGTGTGATAGTCCCAGCTAATTGGGTACCTTCCCAGTGTTTTACTTGCAGATGAAGAAGATTGATTTTTATATGGTCCAGTTTGTGAAGCATTGTTTTTCCTGTATTGTATTTGTGGAACACTAGATGACAAAGTCCAAAAGCTAAGTACTGCCACATGTAACACATTTGACATTTAGCCTGGACACTTTCAGTAAAAGTTATCTGGCAGTTCTGATTTTAATCCATATCATTCCACAATAAATATAGTTTACATGAGACCATAATTGGACTTTTCCATATATGCCATAAACTCTTTCAGTGATTCGGTATAAAATTTTATGTGAATCTGATTTTTATGCATATTGGTACATAATAAAACAATGAAAGTGCACTGTGTTTTGTATCCTATAAATTGTTTGCAATCAAATTTTATATGGGGAACTTCCAGTAGAAATTGTATGTGTGATACTCATTTTATAGTGTATTTGCATAGTATTCACCATTCATGCTTGTTTTTTGAGCTATTCAGAGCTGAAGAATGATGCCTTTGATGTCAAAAAACTGTATCAGCATTAGTTTTACAAAGGTGCTGTGCAAAATTTCTTTGGTGGAGGCAAGCTTTTGCATTTCTGAAAACTTGGTGGCTCTTTTGGTTCCAAGTTATTAAGTCTAATCCAAGACAAATCACAAGTGATTTCGGATCATAAGAAGTTAGTGTTGTTGGTGACAGTGTGTTGTATCTTGCCAGCAGACTTAATTCATGTTTGTTTCTGGTCATTGCTGAGGTAATGTTGAACTCATGGGGTTCACAATTGGGATATGCCTGATTTCACCGATGGAGTGGGTTCGGCCCTTTCCACTGACACATGTAAAATGACGAGACATTTTGTATAACATTAGTCTTGCATCTTGCAACCACAGTTGATTATCTTTGCCAATGTTGATGTCTGCAATGGCAGTACTTTAGTGTCCCACTCCGAATTTAGTTGACCCCCTTTTTGTTACAGTCTTTAAAATGCGTCGACCATCTGAAAGCTGTAGGTCTGCTCATTTCTTCAGGACCATAGGTTTGTTGTCACTTAAATGAGCTACTTGTCCAGCCCATCATGACCGTTTTAGTATGGACACAGAATTAAGATCTTCACTGTAGGATTTCATTAATTTAAATTCTGTATTATTTGCAGGACTTCATTTTCATGTATGCACTTCCAATTTGATGTCTGTGTGACTGTGCATCACTGATACAATAGTATAAACAACCAACTAGATTAAACAATAACAACTTATAAGTAATTTCAATCAGCTCAACATGTTTTGGTCGATAATTTCGTCCATCCTCAGGAGCACTAGACAGTGTTTACAGCTTGTGGTGTAATGCACTGGAGAAGTTGCCTGCTCACAAGCCAGCAACTTCGTCGGTGCATTATACCACAAGCTGTAAACACAGTCTAGTGCTCCTGAGGATGGGCGAAATTATCGCCTGAAACATGTTGAGCTGATTGAAATTATCAATAAATACAATTATTGTTGCACTTAGTTGGCTGTTTATACTAATATACTTCCAATTTTATTACATTCTTTGATAAGGTGACATATTTAACTGAGAACAAAAGCTTTTAGAAATATGGTGATGTTCACAATTTGTACTATTCGCTTCCTACTTAGGTATTGCACTGGCAGTATCTCACATTGAATAGCTTTGATGGTAAGACAAATAGTAAGTAATGAGTTAGAAAGAACGTGATGAAGGATTAATGAGGGGACCATCCCGGCATTTATCTGGAGGGACCAAGAAGAATGCTAAAGAACTTTGCTGAGGATGGTCTATGTCTCACTCAAGATTTTAAATGCTGCCTTTCAAGTACAAGTCTAAAGCAGTACCACAACACCCCTGTTATTGTGGCATTTGAATGGAGAAAACTGGGATAAAAAGGAGAATGTAGTTCACATGTTTGAAACAGGAACTGCATTTGGAGTTTCCCAGGCAAAACGCGGGAGGCCAGTTGGAATTGGTATGAAGGTAATATTGAAAAGAGTCTTGAAGGAATAGGTCGTGGAGATGGGAATTGTATTAATCTGGCGGGCTGGATTTTTGTCATGATCCTGAAAAACATGCAGGTTGCATAAGAAAAGGGAATTTCTTGTTTAGCTGTATAACCTATGCCACTGGTTAATTAATGTGTCTTTGTGAAGATGGTCTGCTCTGAGTTTGGTGTTGTGTGCTGTAATTTAAGTTTTCTGTCACAGCAGGAAGTGGGTGAACAACGAACAGGAAGATGCTGCTACCACAGATGCTGACTACCAGGAGGATTATGGCAGGAAATCTGATAGCCTTGTTAGAGTTAAAATTCCTGGAGAAGTCAGACATAGAAGGTGCAGAAATAATTCTTATACTTCAATAAAAGTGAAGTGTCATAAATGTCAAATATGCAATAAAATGTTTTATAAAACTGATTCCCTCCAGGCACATATTCGTACACACACAGGGGAAAAACCTTTCAAATGTGAAATTTGCAATAAAAGATTTTCAGAAAGAGTGAGTGTCTCAAGGCATCGGCTGGTTCACACAGGGGAACGGCCTTACAGTTGTGACATTTGCCACAAGAATTTTTCTCAGAGGGCGCATTTGAATGATCATCATCGCATTCATACGGGTGAGAAACCTTACAGATGTGAGACATGTAACAAAGAGTTCTCACATCATGGAAATCTTGTGAAACATAAACTTCTGCACACAGGTGACAAAACCTATAACTGTGATGTATGCCAAAAGAAATTCACACGTAGTGACACACTCAGAAAACACTCTCGTATACACATGGAAGAAAAACCATTCAAGTGTGATGAATGTGACAAGAAATTCACATGTAAGTATACACTCAAAAGACATTGTTTTAACCACTTAGGGGAGAGACCTTACTATTGTGAAATATGTCATAAAGTGATCTCCGGAAATGATTGCATCGTACATAGACTTTTACATAAGGGTGAGAAACTGTATCCCTGTACCGTCTGCGGTAAAGGTTTTGCACGTAGTTCACATCTTGCTAGACACCAGCTTATTCATACAGGAGAGAAACTTTATATGTGTGATGTGTGCAGCAAGAAGTTCTCTCAGCAATCACATCTGACCAATCATTATCGTATCCACACAGGTACAAAGCCTTACACATGTGATATATGCAATAAAGGTTTCTCACAGAGCGGAAATTTAATGACGCACAGACTTACGCACTCTATTGAGAAACCTTACGGGTGTGACTTATGTAACAAGCAGTTTACACATAAAAATGGTCTCAAGAAGCATTATTATATCCATACGAGAAATGTTTAGGAACCAACACAAATGCACACAGAAATGTTTGATTTTTGGCTTCTTTAACAGTGTTTTTCAGTTTCAGATTTCATGTAACATTGGTTAATTAGGTATTGTGTGTATATATTGGAGAAATAGAATGTGAAGTGAAGATATTCTAAGTTAAAGATTTCCTTTGGGTGATGCATAAATCACTGTACATCAGTCACCTGCGTATTGCCATCTGACATGAATGTTTGGCCTTTGAATGCTTAGCATTGCAGACAGACATAAAAATGCATGGTAATAAATCTGGTCTGTATGCACAATATTTGAGCTTGGCATTCAGTTGGTCCTGACTTCCGTGGGCCCACGGGGACAGGAAATGTGCTGCCCCTGAGTTTACCACAAAATTTGTTCTTGAACTTGGTGTGCAGCTTTTGAGTTCTTTGAGGAGTAAGGTTTGCACTGATTGTGTCATTACTTGATTTGAAGTCCAGAAGCAGGGTCTGTCTAGTCACTGTGGTCCTATTTGGACAGATTCACCACTTGGTATGCCATGTGTTTCTCATCCACTGGTACCGGGCCCTGGCATCAGTTATACCGGGCCGCGAGAGGTTCTCCTGGAATTTGTCATTTTAGTTTTTTAAACAATTTTCATGAATAAATGTTTTATAGTGGAAATGTTCTGAGGATAAAAATATTCGTGAATGTGTCGAAAAACTCAGACCCAGATGTTGGCCTGAGGAAACTGCAATATGCTACAAGATTTCATTAGTCCAGTGATTGATAACTAATTTAAATGTAATTTTATATTTG
>Ga0136643_10010795_pt1 | contig 13506 bp, 7 predicted proteins | sample TergutLab28metaG_FD_96883 | JGI IMG/M metagenome (GOLD analysis project Ga0136643, IMG submission 96883) | Labiotermes labralis P1 segment gut microbial communities from Petit-Saut dam, French Guiana - Lab288 P1 (version 3) (version 3) | ecosystem: Host-associated > Arthropoda: Insects >...
CTGACCACGTGACACCCCTCTATCCGCAAAAGTTGGCACTAACTTCGCCGACCGGCGGCGGCCGCTCTGTCGGTATAGTTCGCGTGCGGACTAAGGCCACGGAGTTTGTTTGTTTGTTTTGTGGGACATCTTTACCAATCTATCAATAGGGCGACTGTACCCAAATTTGAAGCAAAGATGCCCCGGCTGATCACGTCACTCAGGCATGGTTTACGAAAGTTTGTAACGGTAGAAAACAGTACAGAAGCTTCAACTTTTCCTTCACGTAAATTGTTGGTAGAATTACTATATGCATGAACTAACGGAAAATTTTTAAAGAATAGCTCCCTGAAATATAAAGGGTCACAAACCACGCTACTCACTTTAGAAAAGAGTGCCAGAGTTTTGAGGAAAACAGAGCAGCTGTGACCTGCAAGGTTCCAGACTCACCACTGGAAGACCTCGCTGCGTAATGTATGCTGTTTCCTAGAGCTGTAGCTTTGAAGAAACTGATGATGCTGGTGAATTGTTGGCCAGTGGGGTAACTTTGCCTATTTTCGTCTATGCTAATAACGTACAAGTCAGCGCCTGAATAAAGCCCAAAACCCTCGAAGAGCCATGCCATCACCGCCATTCCTATCCCACCATAAAACAAATCCGTACATTGGTTGTCCTATATAGGCCCACAAACGCAAAACACGTCAAAAAAGAAAATTCTCCTGAATATCTGTAACTGAACACCTGTTAACACAGCCCCGAAATTAAAAAGTTAATATGGATTTTTTAGGTCAACTGGTAATCTGGATAGCTCAGTCGGTACAGTGGGTTGGTAACGGAGGGATCGTGTTCTGATTCCCGGCAGGAGCAAAATAATTTCTCTTCTCCAGAAGCCACCAGACCAAACCTGGTGCCCACACAGCCTGCTATTCAACAGGCACCGGGATAAAGCAGCTGAAAGGTGAAGTCGAGATTAACAACGAGTGGCGTTATGCATTCTCTCCCCTCATATGCCTTCATGGCATGCATTAGAACTTTACTTTTACGTAAAGTTATTATTTTAAACTGTACACAAATCAGACTTCGCAACGGTGAATGTCTTCTAAAACGTCTACCAACAACAAAACTTCAAAATCCGACATAAAAGCTGCTATTTTGATAAGGTCTTAGAAGTTTCACACAACTTTTTGTTCACAATAGGGAATCAGACGTAAGAAAAGCGAAGAAGTTTCCATATTTAAGTATTTTCTTTGATATCTATTAAAGCTAATTTATTCTTTCTAAACAATTAATACTATACAATTTCAGTAAAAACATTGGACAGGGTCCGTTTTGAGAAGTAAGCGATAACACAGCTGGATGGTGGAAAACCTAACCGTCTTCTATGGCGCACTGACACAAAAGCCCACCACTGGACCTTCGCCCGAGCTACATGATTCCTGTCCACATAATCACACCTGTATAAAGTGTAGTACTTCCATATACGCCTCAGATTTTTCCCACTACAACCGTCGTAACTGAGGGTGAAAAAGGATATGTTATGCAGACATAGCTCATGTAGCTTCTACGTACATGAACCAACAGTATTAAACACTGATGCCAGATCTGTCGCTGTACGCCTACACAAAAGAAAAAAATTATAAATTTAATAATGATGTACTGGATGAAGGGTAATGTTCCAGACCAAGATTGCTTAAAACACACAAGGACGGACACAACGTAAAAGTCGGTCTCAAAAGAAAGCAGTCTGGTTGAACTATTTCGTATCAAAATCGTATCAAAATAACAAACCAAGTTGGTTATAATAACTTGCTTTCAGAAGTGTAAATCGCAAGAGGATTTTTAAGTTTGCAGTCGTGGATGCGAAGTACTTTAGAGCAGACTCGTCAGGAATGTTTATGCTCTCATATCACATAAACCTCCAGAAGCTCAGCTGCAGCCGTGACTAACAGACTCGCTGGCGATTGGTGAATCTTCCACTTACTCCACACAGTTGCCGCTAAGATTCTGCCCTGCTTCTACCCAGAAATATATGTTATTTATTGCATTGTTTCCGATGTTTCATAGGAAATATTTAAATCAGAGTCTATTAAGAGATGCAGATACTTACAGGGCTGAATGTCCTGTTGTTTATTTACCTTCAGTTTACTCAACGACATCATATAGCCTCCAGTGACTGGATGATCGTAAATAATGAATTCAGAACAGTGTGGAGAGAAATGCTCGTGGCCTAAATTAAGGTGTCATCCCGGAATAATGGTTGGTACATTCAGAAAAACCACGGAAAACCTCCATTGTCGAGTCTAGGCAAACATTCAAATGGAGACATTCAAATGGAGAAGTTCCCCGATATTAAAGCGTTACCACTTGTTGCTGTGTTCGGAGCGATTTTAATAAAAAGAGGCCTTAAACTGGTACCGCCTTCATTGTGTAGTCTAATGATTAAGCACCGAGCAACACTAACATCGACAGGAGGGAGAAAATGATCCTATAACCTACGTGTCTGTCTGCAACTGTAGAACTGCCCGATCTGCTACAGCAGGCACTGACAAGCTGGGTTTCAGTACCCTGGACGGGTGGAGTCCGGTAAAAGGAGTGTTTAACATCCTTACGTGCTAATATTACGACGCTAATCAGTTGCGATAATCTCGAAGGTCCCACTACTAAGACTGTCACAGTCGATAAAAATTCTGATAATTACGTCCAGCGAAATAACTGCAACTATAACTCCCCCCTTCTCACCCTCACCCTCGTCTTAGAGTCGATTATGAAGATTAGATGATGATGGTGATGATGATGATGATGATTATGATGGTGATGATGATGATGATGATGATGATATCCGTTAACATATTCGGACACAAGCATGTAATCTGCCTATCGGTCCAATCTATAAGGGTCAAACAGTCTTGGACTATGTCGGTGAACCACTTCGAACATACGCTGCCGAACATCCCACAAGAACAACGGCCTAAATAAACGTACATAAATAACTGCGGTGCGAGGACCGCATTACATGATCTCTGCAAACTACGTACAACAAGCCGTTAAATCGTGTACCAAGCGGTGCAGTACACACTCCAAAAACTCGTACGTTATTCTCAAATGCCATACGATTTCGCGGTAGATGCGTAAATATAATGCACTTAAGTCCAAAAGAAAAGTACAGCCTTTCCTGTACAGATTTTCACAAACTGTCAAATTCTCAAAAACAGTACGCGTACATGCACATATTCTGTACCGAATTTATACAGATCGGCCACGAATTATGTAAGGTACAGACATTCACTTACACCCTTAAGCAAACCAAGACTGTCACTGAGCCGCTTCTCAATAAACTCTTCCTTGCCTGACATTTTGTTAAGAACTTTTGTAACAATTTGCATGAAAATTCGACCAATTGTTTAGTTGCTGATACTAGATCGGACGGACGGAAGGACGCGGTCTCCACATACAGCGTTCTTCTTTTACTTGTAGAAAACTGAATAACGACCAAACTGAAATCAAAATCTAGCTTTATTAAAATGAAATACAATATGTACTCCGTCTGACACAACTTTCTTTTGTTTTATTATTTCAAATGTTGACTAATATTTTCGACCTGAATAGGTCATCATCAGGCCAAATATTTACAAAAACATAAAAATGCTGGTGCATATAATTCCTCAATATCATGGGATCCCATTCTTATTCATATGAATGTGATGGCCTATTCAGACCGAAACTAGTAGCCAACATTTGAATTAATAGAATAAAAAGAAAGTTGTGTCAGACGGAGTATATATTTTTTTCCATTTTAATATTGCACTGTTACACAACGGGATGTCCTCTACCAAAAAAAAATCTAGCCTATTCTTAGCCACAATATTTTGCACCATAAAAGCTGCTGGATCACAGCACGAAGTCCAGAAACATGTGAGGTGTTGGAAGCTGCAACAGGACCTCTATTAAAGGAACTACCTAATTATCAATTCACAATTTCCAAGTTACTGTTCCTTCGAATAGTCTTATCTTCTTTGACTACATCCTACACACACTCCAACCAAGAAAACATAAAAATTAGACACTTCTATGATCATCGCCATCATCGTAACTGTCTGGTCTAAAAAACGGCTGTCAGAATAAAAGATGTGTTACTTTGGCCCAGAATGAGACCCCAGGAACTGTCATCAACTAGTGACTTTCAGGCGAATAAAATTTTAGGCGATTCTGAACCCCACTGAAAAGTTCTGGTAAACTTAAATAGCAAAACAAAATCTCATTCTGAGAATATATTTTATGTTTCACGAAAACATGTATTTCTTGAAATGGGCACGTTTGATCTACATTGCATCATTGTATTATTCTGCATTTTATCACATACACATATTTATTTCACACAAAAGAGAACAATAGCTAACGGGACCTACTTTAATATACCGTATTACTTTAAACGACTTCCGATTTTAATAACTCAGTGTTACGAATATTATTTAACACCAGCACTAGTGGCCGCGCGGTCTAAGTTGTGGGTCCGCAGGCGATCGCTTGCTGGGATTGCGAGTTCGAATCCCACCAGGGGCATGGATGCCTGGCTCTTGTAAGTGTTGTGTGTTGTCAGGCACAGTTCTCTGCGTCGGGCTGATCGCTCGTCCGGAGGAATCCTACCGAGTGCGGTGTGTCGAACGGAGTGAGATCTTGAACCCTGGCCCATTGTTGCGCCACGGAAAGTATTATTTAACGAATCCTTACCAACTGTGTTAGGATAAACTAATACATTTGGCTCCAGAGAGGTACATATTATAACTCTTATAGACAACATGACAGCTACGAGTCTACATGTTTTACTGGAATTTATTCCAGTTTACTGGCTGAAGTTCGTGAATTTTATTAATATTATTTCTTCATTGAATTTATTACTTTTAAGAGGTGTATTAATATATCTGTAATTTACATTTACTGTAACAGGACCATAAAACCAAAAGAAAAAACTCTGAGTCAGGACTCAGGTAAAGTTAAAACAATCTTATTACAGGCCTGGACAGGCCCTGAGGATTTTTGAGGAAGTTGAGGCTCCCAGATTTCAAGACAATCGGCCGCCTTTACGCCCAGGATATATTTCTGGTACTTATTTCTCTTAGAGGCTGAGCCATCTCCAGGGCCATAGTGCGGCCGGAAGAATTGTGTCAACGAAAAATTCCCCTGACACCTTCGGGAATCGAACCCGCTACCTGCCAGCTTGTAGCGCAGTGCTTCAACCAACTGTGGTACCGCGTGCCTCCCAGGACTCAGGTAGTCCGTCCGAAATTCGAGCCAAATGCATTTAGTGTAAGAGGTAAGGGGACCATAGTTACTGCCACTTGTTCGGTTTATTGGCGTAACAACTTGTGGACGAAACACACTTTGCACACAAACAGGCAACAAAGGTAAACTCATAGACTTCATAATATGATTACATTACGTTAGGAAATTGTGTGCTGCTGCCAGAGTCGGCCGCAATGCTGGCATCACTTAACTAGTTATGCTGAAATTATGGTCGCTGCCGAACTGTAAGCGGACACTTCATGCCGGGCCGTGCCACTCCCGCACCGCACCGCACCGCACCGCACCGCACCGCATTGTCAAGATTTTCTGCATGAACGCTCCTCCAGATGTGCGACACTTTAATATCGTAACAGCAATGCTTCATGCTTATGGTCCCTTCAGATTTAAAATGTTGCAGAGTTAAGAAATGTGATTCCAAGAATTAAATAATTGAAATTAATAAGAAGTGCAGTTTAGAAACAAGTGGTCAATGTGTTTTCGCAAAAAAAGGAAGGAATTTATGCCTACTAATATCTAGTTTCACTTCTCAGACTTTATGTTTTAAAAAAATGGACTTTCATGAATGTGTACTAAATAATGTGACACGTGACCATAAAATCTTGACCACGAAATAAAATTATTTTAAATTTCCTCCTGGAATTTATTCGGATATTTTCAATCTTCGAAGTAAATTTTCTGACGCTGTGATGAAGACATTTAATTTTTTAATTCTTCGTGCAGGAGGACTGCCTACATGATAACAGTTTGTTAAAGAAGTAGATGAACTCATATGTTAGCAGCGATAAACTATATTTGGATATATATATATATTTATTTATTTATATTTATTTAATGAGTCTTCAATTGGTAAACTTCAGCAAATTGTAGATATTATCCTTTCAGTTCTATTTCAGAATACAAAGCAGCTCATTCCTTATTGCTATACGAACAGCACCTCTCTTTACATGACTCATTAAATGTCGCGTCAACGTCAGGTTAGGAATTTTATATACAAATAAATAAATAAATATATATATATATATATTGTTTTTGTCGCACTGCAGCCCAAATCGGGCTTAGGCCGCCTCGTTTTGGGGTTTCAACATCATACACATTAGACACACCCACCCACCTACACACACACACACACACGCACGCACACACACACTCCCGGTAAGAATCCTCTCAACGAGGGATCAGCTCGTTGCAAAGGCTGCTACCTACACAACACATGACAAACACAAGACACAAACAACCATGACGTCCGCAGGATTCGAACGCGCGACCCCAGCAACCAAGCGGCCGCAGAGTCACTCCTTGGATCGCACGGCCACCGGGATCAGAATTTCACAATTACCTACGGGCACTTTCATTCAAATGTACCTTTCAACTTAAAATCAAATGCGCCACCATCTTGCGGGTTCCGCTCTCCATCCAGTATCTCGTCCACGTGTAGTTTAGCGCTCGAAACAAATTATCTTCTGTAATTCTTACCAGCCTAATTTATGCAGACTGTACCAGACATTTTAACTCTTCATGGAAAGAATTATTATTATAATCTCAAAGACTGCACTCAACATAATTAATGTTTTCTGTAAACACGAGCAGAAATACTGCTTGCACTTTCCCAGCGAACAAATGATCGTTTCTTTTTCGCTGAAGTAGTTGTCCCTATTTTTAGATAAACTTCTAAGGCATGAAGTTGTTAAAATCAGCAATAAATAGTCCTGATACACCAACAGCCACTGTTTTTTTTAACCCATTCTTGAAAGAGGATGGCAGTGAAAGGACATATCCCAAGTGTACTGCTCCAATTAAACCTTCACAAAAATTTTTTTTTATAACCCCTTTATTTATACTCTCGGTCCGTAGTAGACTTTTAGTACATGTGTGGAGAAATTAGCACAACAGTCAGGTACAGAGTCATGGTGAGGGGTATTCCAGTGAATACCCTCAGTTAAGAGGAACTTTTAAGTTATGAATCTGTGAGGCAGATCAAACGGTGAGTAACGGCGTAGTCTGCCTGGGCCTTGCTTCTCGAGGAGATAGGTCGTGAATTTATTTGGGTGCACCTCTATTTTGGCTTTATAGTTGGTACTAAGCCGTGTGATTTCTTACCTTATAGTTGGTATTTGAAGATCAGTGTGTAGCATATGGTTGGGTATGTACCACGGTGCGTCGGTCGCCATCCTAAGAATTTTGTTCTGTAGTCGTTGTAATACTTCGATGTTTGATTGGGATGCTGTTCCCCATAATGGTGCACCGTAAGTCCACATGGGTTTTAGTATGATGTTGTATATAAGTAATTTGTTGGACAGGGAGAACTTGGATTTACGTCCTATAATCCAATACATCCGTTGCAACAGTAGACCCAATTGCTTGCGTTTATTTTGTATATGTGGTTTCCATGTCAGCCGACGATCCAGGTTAATTCCCAGGTATTTAATTGTTGTTCCTTGGGGGATGATTGTCCCATTTAGATGAACAGCTGGGCTTCACAAAAATAACCTTTCAAAAGTGAGTCACCGAATACGTTCTGCATCACAAGCGTACTAGGTGATAAAGACAAACGATAATATTCTCAATTAGCCACACCCTCTTACTTACACACGTAGTACTAGAACAGGAAGATATTCTATACTGTAAGCTGTGCAGCAATATGCAGGCCCTAATGCCGGGTAATAATTTCATACGTCGACAATCGCTAGTCACTACCCGTCGACTCGCTTTTGAAAAGCACAGACACATTCACCGGCTCGCTCCCACACTGCTTCTCAGGGTAAGTGTATGAGTCTTCTGCTAGCCGCTATGCTCATTTAGTATGATATATACTGAATAAAATTGCAGAAGGAAACGTCGTGTGGGTTCGGACAATTGACGTGTACATTTTTCTAACACAACAGGAAGTATGAAACATGAGGATTACACGTACTGACTGCACCTATGTAAGACAAATGCTGTAGTTCAGAAACTGTACGACACAGATAGTGCAGCAAAACTCTCTTTTGTGAACACGCATCTATGCGGGGGTAGATGCTGGAGAAACTAAGGTCTCAGTCTGTCTGTTTGGCGGTGCAGTCTGGTTTGAAACCAGTGGACATGCGAATAACAGGTTTCTCATGTAACTCCGAGACGTTCCACTACATGATGTTAGGTTGGTCTGTGGTGTGTTTCAGGGTAACTAGGATTGATTATTGCGTCCCTTTTTTATTTCCTGAGACCACAAATTCGGATCGATATGTAACACGCATTCTGACAACATCTTTTGAAGGCCTGTACCGATTACGAGGTGACTTATTCCGTTTTTCAGCAAGACAGTGCAACCGTGCACATTGCAAGCTGCACTATTTGCAGAGTGGTTACGGTGGTTCAGTAAGATGCCATATCCGAACACGTTTTCTGACTTTTGAAGAATGTTGTAGGACAAAGTGCGTAGCACTAATGGTCGCACTAAAGATAGTACGGGGGGGGGGGGAGGCATTAAGGTGTAGCACATGCAATCTCACCAGCATGCCTTTAACGTTTAATGAAAAACGCGCGACACGTAACACGTGTCTACGAACCGAAAGACAACATTTCCAATACCTTCAGACCTGCGCTCTTCAGGGATTTTACGTGGCGCAGATCGGTAGTTTCTTTGCGACGTTTCGGGACAGGAAGGACTGCTGGACCCTTAAAGATGGGACCGATAGGGTGTTCCGAAACGACGGTAAGAAAGTACCGTTATACCCTGTGTAAAATCCCAAAAAGCGCATATCCCATTTTTACCGCGGCGGAATCCTGAAATCATGTACAGTTCCAGCACCTTCCTTAAACATGGTGAATAAAACCCTAAAAGTGACTGCAGTACGCTGAACTAAAAGGCGTAAATCCCAACTTAGGCAAATTCAAATAGCGGCGATCGCTCTTCTGTACGCTGTCAAGCGAAATGATCTGAGCACAGAGCGATGTGACATGTCAGATAATTACATTTCTTCGGTACATGAATGAACCGTAGCAACAGAAAATGAACATTACGTTTAGAAATTCCTAAGTAAATGTGGTAACAGGAATAGGGTATCCTAGCAATTGCAACAATAACTGAACGCTACACCCAGTTCCTACACCATATGGTGCGGACACATAAATACGTTTCTTCAAATGCAGGCGACAGTTCTACTCTTTTCCGCAGAAGGCGGTCTCTAGGACCTATTATGTCCAGATCTCGACATCCTAACCACCTGCCGGCTATTCATCTGCATGTCATGATTGTAATTGGGACGGCCATGTTGAAAAAGTTCTTTGCTAGTCACTCCTATCATGTATGCTGAATGTATTTGTAGAAAGGTTTTGAGAAACAAGTTGAATATAATTTCGTGTCTAAGTGAATCCAGCTACGTGAATTTTATTCAGACAGCAAATTACTTTGTGTAACAATACACGAGAAAAAAACTTTATTTTTTATTTTTGCGCCGGAATAAAGGGAAAAGTTTAATATTATATGTGCATGATATTCTGTGCTTAGTACAGACCAGCTAGCTAATCGTGAGGCTGGGTACTGTGGGGTGTTAGAGTTAGCTTAGACAAACAGCAGCTGGTTATTCGCGCCCTGTTTTCGACCTACAGTATGGCCTAGCTTTATCCAAACTAGAGTCTAGAAGTGGCGACCTTCTGATTTTATGCACGCCTCAATTAAAAAAAAAATGTGTTCCCAGACACATGGCGAAAATGATGTGTCGGAAAAACTTCAACTTCCTGCCGAATATTTCCTTTAATTTCTCGCTCTGAATTAGGACTATTAGCGTGCACCTTATATTTCCACCATATAATGTCTCCCATAAACAAGTCACAAGGATTTGAGTCGGTAGATCGGGCAGGCCACAATCCTTTACTTGTATCACTCCTTCAGCAAAACTGCAGCTCAGGCATCCACACAATTAATTGCAGCGTCGGCCATTAACTGTCGTGCATAAAATTCACGTACTTTTTTTCGTCGTCTGTCACTTTTCAAAGACAAGGCATCAAAATTAATCTTATACAAAATTCGGACTTTAACCTTTCGTACAGGAAATTATTCCGTTACATTGCAAGTACCAGCGGCGCACCACTCCCTCACTCTGAAACCGTATAAGGGGGGGTCCTTCAAGAATTGCACGAGAGCTGTCTATGTACCAGCATATTTCATTCTGATTGTTTACATACCTAGCACATATAAATTCCGCTTCATCAGAACAAAACGCAAGTTCTCGGTCAAGATAAACATCAAACACGGATTCCTGAAACCACACGCAGTATACAGAATTCTTACTTCACAGCCTGAAGCCGTTTTGTGTCGTCGTAAGTGCAACCGGTCAGTTGTCGCGGGGACTTTTCTTCTTGACATTCCACACTGAAGAGTCGATATATTTCGGTAGGCTTTCTTTTAATCGAGCACCAAATTTGTCTATTTTCTTTTTCGCGTTAGTACATGCCTGTGTCGTCTTCCAGTTGTTTCTGTTATTGACCCATTTGTATGAAGCTTCACGACAGTTCTGCAAACGTTGCAACGGAAAGCACTATACTTCAGGAAATATTTTATGACAATCTTTTCTACATTTCCTCCCAGATTTACTCTTTTAAAAATAATCACCACGCATTGTCATCTTATCATATGTGCGGATGAATCCGCTCTTCTAAGAACGAATGTTCACTGGCTCGAACTAACGTGGGATACATGGTCAGATTCCAAGAAAGAAGAGAAGGGCCTGCAACATTCAGAAAGCGCAGCGTTCTGTCTCACCAAAAACCGGAGACCCAATTAGCTTCAGCTAACAAATGTACAATAAACTTTATACAATTATGGGTCTATATGCACTATAAGAATGAAATAGTTAAATTATTTGTTACATGAATACACAGATTTGAGTAAAGGACAAATTGTAATGCCGTAGCAAATATACAATTAACTATGCAGATCACAGTCTTTCCTGAGAATCTGATGGTCACTCAACTACTAAAGGAAATAACTGCCTTCCGGGAAACCAAATTTTTATTTACAACCATTTTTTGTATACTGATATATTAAAGCATGGTAACAGGTTAAAATATCTAGGCTTAATATCACAGGTTTGACAAACATTGATACGTTATTTGAGGAAAATAAAGGCTTCGAAAATGCAGTTGACAATCATTACGGGTTAGCGTTACAAAATCGCCAATCAATTAATCAATGCCTCAGTTCTTCCCTTTTAGGTGCGTTCACAAAACTGTGAAAAGAAAGAATTAGCTACATCACGTTAGTCTGCCTGCCTGTCTGTCCGTCCGCATGGAACTCGGCACCCAATGGGTGGATTTGGATTAAATTTATATTGAGTGTTTTTCGAAAATCAGTAGAAAAAATTCAAGTTTCACTAAATTCTGACAAGAATAACATGAAGACCTATGTACATTTATAGTGAAAGTTCTTCTTAGAATGAGAAATGTTTCAGTTATATTTTTGTAGAAATAATCAAAGCAACATACTACGTTCGACAAAATGTTTCTAAAAATCGTTCCGTTTGTGAGATAATGTGGAAAACTACAGTAAAGCCAGACAGGCCACAGATGACAATTTGAGATGGCACATGCGCTTTGCGTGCTGGATGACTAAGGCAAGGCTACAGACACACACACGTAATATGTAGTACTCATTGCTTTTCCACTGCAAGAATGGTTACGCGAAAGCACCTCAATGTTACGTTTATACGTACACTGTCTCTCTTGTCTAATTACAGTTTAGTTTGAAAATGAAAGAACACAGTTTTACAATAACTGAGAAAATTCGTGTAGAAGGAGAGTGAACCTGTGAAACGCTGTAATATTTTCGTCAGTCATGGGGGAACTGCTCACTCAGAATGTTCAGCCAGCGATTAACTCAGACTCTGCAGAAAGATACAATATCAGTTGTCTCTTGAGCTCACATTCATTTATAATTAATACAATATTGTTTTAACACAAAAGAGAACAATATCACTATTACATCAAGTAATATGAATTTAAAAGACAACGTGACAATCAACATAAAAGTACTCACGCTCCTAGAAAGATGCGAAAAGTAAGTTTAAGCTTTTTGATGTTCGTGTGACCGTGCGTCCTTAATATGAAATGATTTTCTAGACCAACTTGATGCAACAATTATGATTTCTTGATAAACCAATGACTCAACATGTTTCGGGCACCATTGTGCCCATCTTCAGGAGTGGAAGGCTGTACACTACTGCATATGGTTTTCAGCACTTAAAGTGCTGGCAGGAGTCTTGGGACGCCGGGAGGCAGGTCGTGCGCACTGTGTAGAGGCTGATTTTCGACTAGTCGAAAAACAGCCTCTACACAGTGCACAGTTTAGCGAATTAAAACAGAACAAGAACGACAATGTAACAACGTAACAACGTAGCATTGAGACGCGTTCCTGCAACCATTGTTGCAGTGTAAAAGCAATAAGTATTACTAAACATGAATATGTGTGTAGCTTTAATTATCCAGCATGCAATGCGCATGCGCCATATTGTCATCTGTGGCGGGCCGCGTTCTACAATATTTTTCCACATTATCTCATAAACGGCATATTTCAAATAAATGTTACAGAACAGAAAATGTGGTTTTTGATTTTATCTACAATTTTTGTGTGAAACATTTCTCATTCTAAGAAGAACTGACAGAGGTATGATCAAAAAATGAATAGTGGTTTTTATGTCAAGTATCTGTTATTCTTGTCCGATTTTAATTTAACTCGAATTTCCTAGACAGTTTTTCGAAACATACCTAAACATAAAATTACATGAAAATCCATCCAGTGGGACCCTAGTTGTTCCATGCGGACGGACGGACGGATGGGCAGACATAACGAAGCTAATAGTCGCTTTTCGTAATTTTGCCCACGCTCCTAAACACACTAAGCCGGAACCTTGTACAAAGAAACTGGAACATTGTAAGAAACTATGGGAATAGTGAATTCAATGTCTTGTAATGGGCGCAAACACCAGCACAAGCATACTTTACAACACACAACGGTAATGGATGCTGTCGCATTCAGGGGTAGCTCTTCACACTCCAACTCAGCAACATTACATTTATAGGAATATGTTCCATTTCTTTCAACAGCCATCATGTTAAGCACACTACATTTCATCGCAACAATGCTGCTCCGATATGGTGTATAAATCCTTACATATATAGTTTCCGTAAAGCCGGAATCCTATTTCGCTTGTATCCGTCCTCTCGCACCAGCAGTTATATTCAATTCCCATCCCC
>Ga0136643_10010802_pt1 | contig 13503 bp, 5 predicted proteins | sample TergutLab28metaG_FD_96883 | JGI IMG/M metagenome (GOLD analysis project Ga0136643, IMG submission 96883) | Labiotermes labralis P1 segment gut microbial communities from Petit-Saut dam, French Guiana - Lab288 P1 (version 3) (version 3) | ecosystem: Host-associated > Arthropoda: Insects >...
AAGTACTGATGTAAAAGTACAATAGATTCAACACTGAAACTAACGATATAAGCACCATGAATAGTAACAACAGAATAACTGCAACACTGTATTCCCTAGGGACATAATTTGTCTCAGGAATATAAGTATAAATACCCTACATAAAGGAGATGATGATGATGATGATGATAATAATAATAATAATAAAACATTAATAAACGTTGTTAAATTAAGTTTGTGGGATATAATAAAAGGAAATTTCTTATTAAAAAAGGAGGGCAAACAAATATTGAGAAAATCATTGTTAATGAATTTTGAAAGATTTGTATTTATGAAAAAATTAATCAACTAAATAATTATTAATGTATAATTTAAACAATCGCTGCACTCTCTTTACAACAAAGAAACTACTTGTGTTTCTATTTCTCATGCGCTTATTTTCTATGAAATTGTCTTACTGACTCTTTCATGCTGGGAATTAGATCAAATTCTTATCGTACACATTAAATTTTAGGTAATATCTTATTGTAATAATTAATGTGTGTGACGGTTGCCTTTTTATTGTAATTAGCGTTTCTGGTTCTTATAATAAAAGCCAGCAAGATGCACTATTTCCCAACTTTATTTTGGTAAAGAACTCTACATTTTTCGGACAGATTTACTGTCCATCATCAGGAGTCTTAATACTGTATTCAAAGCAATTGGTATTTGCCATACTAGTTATGTTGATTGTCTGCTAGAGAGGTCGGGATGGAACTCAGTATTAAGACTCCTGATGATGGACAGTAAGTCTGTCCGAAACATGTAGAGTTTTTTACCAAAATAAAGTTAGTGTATCTTGTTGGCTTTTATTATAAGAATATATCACGATGCACGGTCCTCTGAATGTCAAGATAACTTTTCTAGTTTACAGTTTCAAAGTGATAAGCAAAACCACATTTGTGTCAATAATTATCCAAGAAGATGCAACAATATACAGTTTATTTATATCTGCAAACTGCTCTACATGTTTCGGGTGGTATCTCCATCCATCATCAGGAGATCATAACACTGTATCTAAAGTATCGGACATTATTGAGACCGTTACTGCTAACTGTCGTGACAGTGGCTGGGTGAGAACGACAGGTGGCAGTAACGGTACTGTAGATACAGTGATATGAGCTCCTGATGATAGGTGGAGATACCACCCGAAACATGTAGAACAGTTTGCAGATATAAATAAACTGTGAATTGTTGCATCTTGTTGGACAATTATTGACACATATTAGGCGATGCACAGATCATTGAACATAAAAAAATCACATCTATAACGGAGGATGTCCTGCAGGATAGTACGTCTTCGTCTTGATTTCAATGAAGAACAAATCTTGAAATTCCAAAATTTGACTTCTGCACATGATAGGACGCTGCGAGAAATGAGTGCTACTTTCCGCTTACAAGAGAAGAAGAACTGTGTTTGTCATCGAAACTGACACTCCGGTTAATCACCTTACTGAGGTCTTGGATGTTAAAATGCACAACAGGCTGCCAGGTTCCAATGACCCCAAGAACGACCCCTGACCTCACGCACTGTAATCCAAAAAGGGAAAAAGTTTGGCTACAGCCACAGCAAAATCATGGACATGCATTTACCTTTACGCTCTTTCCTGTCGCTACGTAGCAGGGTCTCCGTCCTCGGCGCAAGAAACACTTGTACCCTTAAGAAGAAGGAAAATTTCCCCCAAAAATGTTTTACTAATATAGCACACTAAGTCGTACCATGTCCAAGAAAACAGTAAACTTCTTCTTTATCACCCTTTTCTTAAAAATTCTACACGTTCTAATGCTTACGACTGAATAAGGGTTTTAATAAATTCAGTACTAAGAGAAATCTCAAAATTCAGTTAAATTAATTTTGTAATAAGAATCTGACAAAATAAGTCTTTGTCCCAAAATAAACCTACCTACCTAATTAACTAACCAATTTACTATCTAACTAGCTAACTAACAAACTATCTAACTTACTTGCTTACTTACTTACTTGCTAACTACCTCAATGGAGAAAAGTATTTCTTGAGAACCCAATAGATTTTCACTTAGCCAAAAATCCCTGCGTTTGTTTGGGACCCGAAGTTTCATTACCACATTCACCACAGCCCGTCATATGTTTCTGCCTTGGACCACGTGTATCCAGTCCATGCCGCCTATCCCATTGCGTGAAGATCTGTTTTAATACTATTCTTTCATCTACGCCTAAGTTTTCCAAGTCGACTCTTTCTTCAGTCTCTCGGACTATAACACTGTATACCTGCAGACCCTTTCTTTCCCCACACGTGCAACGTGCCCGTCCATCTCTTTCTTTTTGGTCTTATTACACGAATAATATTCGGTGAGGAATACGGACTATAAACCATCTCCATACGCAGTCTTCTCCAGTCCCCTGTTACTTCGTCACTCTCGGGGCCAAGTACCTTCCACAGCACCCTATTCTAAAACACCCTTAAACTACGTTCCTCCATCTGTGTGGCAGGCCAAGCTTCACATCCATACAAAACAACAGGCAAAATTACAGTTCTGTGTATTTTAATATTTCTATACTTTTGGTAGCAAACTGGAAAAGAAAAGCATTCTGTACGGAATAATAGCAAGCATTCCCCAATTTAATCTTCCCTTAATTTCTTCACGACCGCAATTTGAATTGCATTCACGAAGGAATTAAAAGTGTGAATTTTCCATAAGCTTCAGCATTTCATGTTGGCGGGTGTGAGGTTTAGCCATGCCATTTGTTTTGTCTCGGCATCACGCATTCTTCTGTTCCAACACATGCCGACTAGACTACATTATCAACGCGAAATCTATATCGACTCCTAACACTATAACAGCTCCGCGCACACAAATTACAACGCCTACAAAACACCTGTATTATTAGCACGTACATTTTCTTAAAACCACGCCTTCAACAGAAATAAAAGCCATGGAGATTGTCGTGCAAGATGAGTGCGGACTCTCTTGGCTCCCAATAAATTATGAACTATTAAAGATTTCTAGTTTTGTGTTCTTTCTTTGCCGAAAGAATTATGAAACTAAAACATCTCGGTGTCGGTCTTATACAAAGGTTATTAAGATGTTAAGTATGATCTGAATATTTAATGTAAGAATAAATTTGTACACGTCTTGTTGCTTAGATTGTTAGTAGCCTCGTACTGATCTGATAATGGAATTTTTATAAAAAGCTAAACTTTTTCGTTTTGAGTGAAGCACATTCAAAATGTGACAGCCCATATTTAGATTAAGAAATTCTTAGCCACTTTATTGTCGCAATGTTTTTCAATGGCATATTAAGAACAGAAATTATATTAATCACTAATATCGAGTGTGATTTCAACCCCAGCGTAAAATAATATATACAGCCACACGTACCCAAAAATTGTGTAAGTTTATAGAGACGATAATTATATTTTATAAAATTCTGCACCCCCCCGACCCCCAGCAGCTTTATACCGTGAATAACAAGTTGAAGGGCACATAACAACAAAATTGCATGTAGAAATATCCTTAACCGCTTTTCGCCTCTTTTCCTCCACAGTGGTGTTAATTTGCTCCATATTTTCTCTCGACAGTTTATTTCTGCCAGTAATTGGTTGCTATTTAGATGTGAGTTTAAGATAAGCCAAACTACTCGACCTATTTGCCTTCATGTTTGACCCCAGATAAAATTCAAGGGGATGTGATTTCGGATTACAAATTCTGGAACTTGATAGAAATAAAAAAGTACACGTAATGTAAAGAGAGAAGTATTATTTCCTAATGGCTGCGTCGTAGCGCTGACTACATTCTCTTACATGTAATGAAGGTTCAACGAAGGGAATCGAATATGTTTGATGATAATATGGCAGTCAGGTAATGTACACAAGATGGCTGAAAAGAAAGAAACGGAGTAGGTTCTCTTATCCCACAAATAAGTTGAAGCAAACTGGACACGGTATAAAGAAATAGCTTGGAGTGGAAATAATCAGTCCAAGAAGAATGAATTGGCCGATCCTGGTGTTCGCGCCGTCTAAGACGTGTGTCTGTGGCCGCTGCCTTGCTGGGATTGCGGTTTCGAATCCCTTCGGGGTATTAATGTCTGTTTTATGTGAGTGATGTGTTTTGTCGGGTAGAGGCCGCTTCGACGGGCCGATCCCTCTTCCGGAGCAGTCCTACTAACTGTGATGTGTCTGAGTGTGTCTGGGTGTGATCAGTTGAAACAATAACCCTCTACACCTACAGTAAATGGACAGAGCTCGGACAAAGAAAGAGAAAATTACAGAAAGAAAGGAAGAAAGGAGAATGTTTTACTCTTGAAGATGAAGGAGGCACATTCTCTTGAAAACCTGTGTACCCAACGACACAGCCTGTCTGCCCGTAACACTGTGAATTATGATTAAGCACGGAACGGCCTACCAAATGATTATACATTTTTAGCACCACCAGTTCCGTTAAATATATGATAAGTGGGTCGATAAAATAAAACCTTTGTACACCTAATTCTAGCGGCTGGGGCGTGACGCTGACCCCTCATCCCCTTCTAGTGGCGTGGTCAAGAAAGAGTAAAGTTATATATATACTCCCCCTTGGGCCGTACGGCCTTTACAGATCCTCAGTGCCTGTACCAAGGTTGAACTTTATCGATTTTTTACACCTAATTCTTGAGTAAATTTCAGTACATAAAGGTGCAGAAATAATACTCAGGCATGAATGTTTATAAACTCGAGTTACATTTCACTAGGTATTTTATTTCTAAGAAATTATGTGCGAAATTCGCGTGTTAACAAAATATTCCCCAAATATCTTACTTGCAGTGTTTTATTGACTACAAGCTGTTTGATGTTGAGGGCTATTTCACACCCAGAAGTCACGTCATTGCCACTACGCAGTATATCGTTAATTTACACACAGTTGCACGCTGAAACGTTTCCAATTATGGCGCTTGCCCTACCAGACCATTCAAACCACACCTTAATATTCTGAGAGAAACAAAATCAATAATTCTGTCACGCGACCGTCGAATTGACACAGGTATATTATAAATAAAGCATACAGTGTTTTAAAATGTGTTATTTCAAGGACATGGCAAGTCAGACGAAAGGAAGGGAATTACAAGTGAATGCAGACAAACTAAAAATGTGATTTGATGTTTGTGTGACCGTGCATCATTGATACAATAATATAAGCAGTCAAACAATAAGCAATAATAATAATCATAATAATAATAATTTTATTAATAATTACAATCAGTTCAACATGTTTCGGGCGATAATTTCGCCCATCCTCAGGAGCACTAGACTGTATTTACAGCTTGTGGTATAAAGCACCGATGGTGCTGCAGCATCGTCGTTGCTTTATACCACAAAGAGTAAACACAGTCTAGTGCTCATGAGGATGGGCGAAATTATCGCCCGAAACATGTTGAGCTGATTGAAATTATTAATAAAATTATTATTCTTATGTTTATGGTAATTAAACAGAATAGTCGCAAGCTCCTGATAATGGATATATTAATGTCCGAAACATGTTGAGCATATAAGAAGTGAGATAAAATAGCAAGTGACATCAAGTTGGTCTTTTATTCTTCAACTATCAAAATTATTATTATTGTATCTAGTTGGCTGTTTATATTATTGTAAAATTGTGATATTAAATTGGAATAAAATATGTACTCCGCCTGACACAATTATCTTTTTATTTGATTATTTCAATTCTTGGCTATTAGTTTCGACCTGAATAGGCCATAATCAGACCAATATTTACAAAACTTAAAAATGTCGTTGCATGTAGTGTAACTCGTCAATTTTCATGAGATGCCATTCACATTCATTATTGTTCTTTAGAATTAAAGCTGATATCAGTTATAAAGAAGAATAATGAGTGTGAATGGGATCCCATGATATTGACGATCTATATTAAATGCCCCAACATTTTTAAGTTTTTGTAAATATTGGCCTGATGTTGGCCAATTCAGGCCGAAACTAGTAACCAAGAATTGAAATAATAAAATAAAAAGATAAATGTGTCAGACGGAGTACATATTTTATTTTAGTTTAATATTTTACTTTAAACACAACGGGATATCTTCTACCAAGATGAAAATATGATCATATATTGTGACCAAATATTGTTTTCCTTGGTGCAACAGCCCCCAATGGTCCAGGGCCTCCTCATTATAGAGGCTTCAGGATCACACTCGGACAAACATCACACTCGGTAGGACTCCTATGGATGGGTGATCGGCCAGAAGCAGAGACCCCTACCTGACAACCCACAACACTCACAAGAGACAGATATATAGGCCCGCAAGCGGGATTCGAACTCACAATCCCAGCTAGCGAGAGACCGCAGATCCACACCTTACACCGCGCGGTGGACACCGTGATCGGCTGTGCCCATAATAAATGACAAAATAAGAGTATAATTGCTGACACGGGAAATATATTGAAATTCAAATGTTGGTAACGGCACCGACAAACCAGCAACGCATTCAAGAATAAATCAAGAACAGACCTAATTCGGGCAGTGTTTGGTATTATTCAGTTTAGAATTTTTATCTGTCGCTTATCTAAAACTAGAAGGATCAAAATATTAAAAACTGCAATTTTGTTTGTTCTTTTGTGTGGGTAAAACTTAGGCTCTTACACTGCCTTTGTTTGAAAACTTGGTACTTTGGTGCAAGCATACAATAAAAATCATGTCCTTCGATTTGCCTCCAGTTACAAGATGTTTGCTCCAATGATAATCGACCAGCTGCTTCAAAAGGTGAAGTAGAGGACGCATCACACACACACACACACACACACACAGACCGCATGATGACGTAACTGTACATCAGATTATTTGGTTTTAAAGAAGACAGTCAAATAGGACTTAAAGCACGTACACATGACCAATTTAACTGTGCCAATATGCGCTCTTCTCTGCATGTACGAAATGAGCCGAACTTTCGCGAAAGATGTTCGGACAATGACAGTTGACAGTCGTGCCTGTAAGTGGAACTGTGAGGATTGTGATGCGTGTTGTAATTGAGTCTTTAAGTACAAAAATTAAGACAGGATATAATCACAAAGTTTCTGCGTACACTTCTTACAGTTTTTTATAGCAGTGAGTTAAGTTCTGAAACGTATTAATATCGGAAGTGAAAGTTTAGACTAAGAGCTGCGTGCTGCTAGACATACTTGTGTGGCGTTGCTATGCAAAACAGAAGAATTACGCTTCAGTCAGCATGTTGGATAGGTGAGTCCAAAGGAAGGCGAGTGAAATGCATGTAACCTGCAAGCAGCATGCAGAGTCAGAGTAGAGCACGTTCTTGTATAAATGCTTCCCAACCACACCGTAAGGAGCGTTGCTGTTTGACGTAATGATACATGTTTAGTATTAGTATTAGTATTATCAGCGGTGACTGTGATTATCTCCTGGAGTCTGAAGTCGTGTAGTGTGGTAAATAAATATCAACGTAGCAGAAAAATCTGCTGTCTCCATTTTCAAAGATAATATCTCCTCTGAAGTTCCTCCATAAGGCTGGTACTTCTTGAACAAAGCACACGGTGCCTAACACCATACACTACTGTTTCGTTGGGTGACAAGAACAGGAAATGACGCTGGTCTGTTGTCATTATTCAAGCCTTGTTGTGCGTATTTAGGTTTGGAACCATGTAATGTGGACCGGGATAGTGTAGTCGGTATTGCGACTGGTTAACGGCTGGACGGTCCAGGTATCAAGCGGTGGAGGCGAAATTTAGCACCTGGCCAGTCCGACCCTGGGGCCCACCCAACCTCCTATACAATGGGTACTGGTTCTTCCCCGGGGGTAAAGCAGCCAGGGCGTGGCGTTAACCACCCACCCCTATCTAGCACCGAGATTCAAGAAAGGGTAGAGCTAGACCTCTACTCCCCCTCTGGTCCTTCGTGTCCCATTCTAGGGTGAAATTTACCTTTACCTTTACCCAATAAGATGTGTTTACACTACATCGCCGCCAAATAGAGATGCAGCACCTATACCAGTGTTACTCATATTGTGTCCCGCGAAACAGTGGGGTTCCATGGGCATATTGGTTTTTCCGTACGCCTATTTACTTTTTAATAAAATTGGCAAATATTATTTTAAATTCCATTTTTGCATTTTTTATCACTCCAATATTTTGCTTAATCGGCGATGGGCTTATTTTAAGCGTTAATAACTAACAATACAATTTTATTTTTGCAAAGTGTTTGTATATTTTTTTATAAAATAAGATTTTGCGTTTTAAAAATATTTTTTTTACGTAAGTACTTGCGACTTTAATTTTAGTTTGGTGAGATGTAGCATAAATTGTGGAGATGAGAAATTTGTAATAATCTGATTCAGGTTTCCTGAACGGAAGAGATCGCGAGATCCAGAGGGCCACATTATCATGTTTATAAAACTGTATGTGAGGATCTGACCTATATTCCTCTGACAAAGGGTTATGGCCATTGGCGGACTTCTCTTTACAGGGCAGTTTTTAACGTGGGGACGTTTTAAAGAATGGGAATTCGTTCAACAGCTGATCTGCTTTAGGAGGACTTACTGAGACCATAGATGGATCTACACAATCCACTTCTCTTTCGAGTTGTTACACATCTTCAACCGAGTTCCCTATATTCCGTGTAGGTAGTCTAGCCATTCTCTCCACGCGAGCGCTAGTAATTATATTCGTTAGATAAATACGCTTTGTGTTGATTAACATATGCCAGAAAAGCCTGGTGGGGATTAAAAAGTAAGTTATAATGGGAAGTCAATAGTTCCACTTTACTTATGATCCATAAGACCACTTCTGACTTATCGGTACGGCTACCAACATTGATAGAAACAAGACATGCAATGCATGTGTAACGTAACACGGAGGCGAGTTCTTGCAACCATTGTTGCAGTGGAAAAGCAGTAAGTGTTACGTATTATGGCCGGTCCCAGTGGCCACGCGGTCTAAGGCGTAGAGCTACAGCCGCTCGCCTGCTGAGATTGTGGGTTCGAATCCCACCGGGGGCATGATTGTCTGTCTGTTGTGAGTGTTGTGCGGTGTCAGGTAGAGGTCTCTGCGACGCGCTGATCACGCGTACAGAGGAGTCCTACCGACTGTGATGCGTCGTTGTGTGTGATTTGGAAACCTCAAGGATGAGGAGACCATGGCTCGCGTTGGGCCGCAGCGCCACAGGAAAAAAAATTACATATTATGAGTGCGTGTGTAGCCTTACTTGTGCAGTATGCAATGCGCATGCGCCATGTTGTCATATGTGGCCTGCTCCTCTCTATGTTATTTTTCCACATTATCTCATAAACGGCACGAGTTTTGAAAAGTAGTTATTGAGCAGAAAATGCGTATTTTACTTTCCTCTACAACGTTTACCCGAAACATTTCTAATTATATGGAGAACTCAGCGAGATATGATCAAAATCGTATATTTGTCTGCACGTAAAGTGCCCGTTATATTCTTGTCCGATTTTAATGAAACTTGAATTTTTAGACCGTTTAAAAAAAAACACTCAAATATGAAATTTTATGAAAAACTGTCCAATGGGAACCGAGTTTTTCAATGCGGACGAACGGACAGACGGACGGACGGACGGACGGACAGTCATGAAGAACTAATAGTCGCTTTTCGCAATTACGCGACCGCACCTAAAAAAGCGGTATAGTGCTCTTCGTAATAACAGTCCATCACATATCAGTCGCTTGTGTTGACATGATACTAAAATCTTTCGGCATTTTTTTATAACGAAACTTAGGGAAAGTTCATATTCAAACGAATTCTTAGCTGCTATTGTACAATTCTTATTTGCTCGTGATTATGTCAGATTCGCGAACAACAAAACCCTGCCGATGTTTACTTTAGTTTGTGTTTTCGGAATAGACACAGCAGGAAGACGTATTTTGTCGGTCAGGATAAAAAATAATTCTAAAAATTCTTTTTATCATGGCGATTTTACTTTAGCTTTACATATGATTTCCTTTTCCAAATGTTGTCCCCGGCGATTCTGTGTTGAGAGGCAGTAGTGAACGTACGTCACTGCAGGATGAATGAGTGTGACCTTAAGGTCGATGAATTGGCGTTATTTAGTCAAATACTGGAAGTCCCGGGTTCAAATCTCGGCGAATATATTGAATAACCGCAGCTTTTCTTGAGGATTTTCTTATGTTCATCCAACTTAAATAGAGAAAAGTGCATTAAATTACGTTAGAGTCTTTTCACTCCAGTCATCTATATTTTGTTGATTATAACAAACTTGTTATTCGGCTCTGAAAATTCTGAGAACACTTACAACGTCCTTAAGTTCTAAATAAAGAAATAAATAAATAAGTATATACATAAATAAATGAAGTAAATAAATAAATAAAATTAAATGAAATAAATAAGTATATATACATAAATAAATAAATGAAGTAAGTAAATAAATAAATACATAAATTAATTAATAAATAAAATAAAATAAATATATATACGTATATATACATAAATAAATGAATTAAATAAATAAATGCATGAATGAATAAATAAATACGTAAATATTTAAAAACAAATAATTTAAATAAATAAAAAAGAGACGTGACTCATATTGGTTATAAAGGAATTTCATTTTATATTTTGTTATTTATGTAACGCGTGGGGGGTGATGGTCTCGGATTGGTTCTTGGTAATTAATTCTTTGTTATTTTAAGGACGTTCCTTAGGCTTAATATCACATGTGACACTGAATAACTGCGTAATTACCGCGGCATGATTTCGAGGTTAAGAAGAATCAATTTGTTAAATAGAATGTTTCCAATCTTATATAAGGAAAAATTGTTCCAATAACAAAGAGGGAGGAATTAAACCAGACCGTTGACATGTTTGTGTATGGTTGTGTAATAATGTAACATATTACAGGGAAAGAACTGAGCAAGGTATAAACAAAAATGTATATCGGTCTTCATGTAAAGTACCCGTTATTCCTGTCAGATTTTAATGAAACTTGAATTTTCTCAACAGATTTTCTAAAAATATTCCAATACAAAATTTCATGAGAATCCGCCCAGTGGGGGCCGATTTGTTCCATAAGGACAGAAGGACGGACAGACATGATAAAGCTAATTTGACGTTTTGCTGACCGTGCATCTCAGTATAGGAGTAACTAACCAACTTGTTGCACAAAATTTTGTTTATTGGTGTACTTGCTTTGCTTGTTTTGCATCATTGGTTAATTACTCCTATACTGAGATGCGCGGTCAACAAAACGTCAAACTTTGTGATGCAAAACAAGCAAAGTAAGTACACCAATAAACAAAATTTTTTGCGTCAAGCTGGTTAAATGCTCCTATGATAAAGCTAGTAGTCACTTTTCGAAATTTTGCGAACGCATCTAAAAATACGAAAGTAACTTAAAATTTCGTGTATAATGACTTCATGTTAAGAAATTCAGACAATTGCTAGTTAAAACGAAATGTTTCCATTTTTATCTTGTATTGTGCTATAGACGTCATCTGAACATTTCTTGCATTTCACTACACAGTAACACTCGAAGCGTAACGAATGTTCCGTGCAGTAATTGCCACCAGCCCTCTAACCAACAGCTGGAACCTGCTCGTAACCTGTGCACATAAAAAGTTATGGGTTCGGAAATTATACTTGCAGCCGTGAAATATTTGTGTTTTCAGTGCGGTCCGCACTAATTGATGTTTCCCCTTCATTGTGCCACATCAACTGAACCGTGAAGTAAATGCGTCGCTTACACAACAATGCTGTAACTTTTCCTCAGGTCCGTTAATTATTACAGCTGTCAGCTATTTTAGAGACAAACAGCTCCCATTAAGTCCCGAAGGCAAATTAAGTGATGACGTCACCAGTACGGAAGTTTGAAGGGTGCGTACGCGACCAGATCAGAGTATAGTGTGATTGGAAATCTGATAACAAATTTAAATGTCTGCGATCCAACTGCACGAGTCAGGGCCAGACACGAAAAAGCTTGTCTTGACTTGTTCGATACATGTATCTTGTGCCATTCTTTGTTGATCTCTCGAGCAGTTGAACAGTAAAAATTTAGGGTTTGGACACTGTTGCTGGATAAATCATTTTAGGTCTACGAGGAATGTCAGAACCTGAGGATGTATGAAGTAGGAGCTTCCGAAACAACGGTGATGATTTAACAGTTGACACGGCGGACTATCCTAGAAGACGTGGATTGTGGTACTTTGTTTTATTATAAAAGTAATCGTAAGATAATTCCTTGCATTTGTCGTCTTCCCTAAATAAATTCTGATGCAAATTCCAGGCATCACCCAGTTCTTGCCTTATTTCACTTGGTGGTTGAATCCGTAGGGCGATATCTTTGTTAATGCCATCGCCATTTGAGTATCGTACGTAATTAGTGTATAGGATGTATGCCAGTGATGACAGAGTGATCTGGTGTGGTTTGCTTCGGTTTTCCACTACTCTAATCCCTGAACTACCAGTTAGCAATTTCGTACTACGTTTTTTGAGAAACTGACCAATGTGTAAGTGTATATTATATTAATTTGTGGGGAGAACGAGGTGGATAGGATTTGCACAGTCTTGGTGGGGAAACTGAAGGGAAGACTACTTTGAAGACCTAGGTGTAGATGGGAGGATAATATTAAAGTGGATCTTAAATTGACTGGGGGCATGGTCTTGATTGATCTAGCACAGGACGGTGGTCGATTGTGTGACAGCGATAATAAACATTTGAGTTTCGTAAAATGCGAGGAATTTTTCGACTAGCTCAGTGAAAATTAGATTTTTAAGAAGGACTTTCTTAGATGGAGCCAGTTAATGAAGCCATTTATGGCTCGGAGAAAATGTTTAGTGTTTGTGATGTCTAAGCAAGGGCATTAGCGCAGTGTGCACAGACATACATGGGTAAATATCTGAGCAACTATGTAAAATTTAACCCGTAGTACCAGGTCACTTTTCACCGAAACGTCTGTATCTGTCTATAAGGCACACGGTGTCAGCTTAGAACATCATGGCCAGAAAAAAAATGAATAAAAGTATCGTGGACAATCACTTGTTATTATCAGCTAACCGCAGAATTTCATTACGATGAAATACAACATGGAACTGTTAATCACGTGGCTGTAAAACTGTTCGCGGTTAATTAATAAACGTCTCATATCATTGTGCTCTGCTTTTCAGTTCTGGTATTAAGTTTGCATAAGATTTACTCTTGACACTCTGTTGATATTTCATAAAGCCGTAGAACACACTAATTTGTGATAGTGAAGAACCCTCGACGTTGCTCCGATAACGGCGATGGGTTAAACTTGTCGTTATTAGCTTAAGGCATTTGAAATCGGATTTCTGTGTTAATCGTAGGATAAACTGCATATCGGTGCAATGATTTTATATTTCTATTGTACAGGGAATATGCCTGCTTGTAGTTCGGAGATCGGAGTAAACGAAATGATATGACACGCTAGATTTCATCTGGTAATTATTATTTACTTGTGCCACGGATGGCCAGCTAGACGAGTTTCAGGAACCGCACTTTGAGGGGGGGGGTGG